>CESO01021432.1_pt1 | contig 11220 bp, 15 predicted proteins | sample 356341 | NCBI WGS metagenome assembly CESO01 (sample SAMEA2621812, study PRJEB7988) | marine metagenome | biome: marine biome (ENVO:00000447); feature: deep chlorophyll maximum layer (ENVO:xxxxxxxx); material: "saline water (ENVO:00002010), including plankton (ENVO:xxxxxxxx)" | depth 35 m
ATCTTTATTACCTGTTTTGTCTCCAGTTGTTCTTTATTTTATAATCTTACAAATAGGTGGTATGGAGGCTGCTTTGTCATCACTTGGTGCCATGTTGTTAGGTGTAATTATAACAGGTTTATTTGTAGCTGTTTCAATGACGGCAGGTGGTGGCGCTTGGGATAATGCAAAAAAATTTATAGAGGATGGAAATTTTGGTGGCAAAGGTTCAGAAGCTCACAAAGCTGCTGTAACTGGTGATACAGTCGGAGATCCATATAAAGATACGGCAGGACCTGCTATTAATCCAATGATAAAAATTACCAATATTGTTGCTTTATTGTTATTAGCTGTTATTGCACATTAACAATTATTTATTTCCATACATTTTTGCTTTAAGACTAGTTAAAAATTTTTCGACAAAACTCTTTTGAGTTATTTTGTTTATAGTTTTATCTTTAGAAAAATTTACTTGATTAATTGCTTCTTTGTCAAAAAGTTTTTTACTCATTAAAATACCATATTTATCAAAATTTAAGATTAATATATTATTTGTTTTTAAAATAGTTTTGCCTAATTTGTGATACTGACCTTTAGTTAAAATTCTTTCTATATATACCCATTCATTATTATTATTAATTGAAATAGTATGCGGTTGACCAAATATATTTATTACGTCATTTTTGTTAGATTCATTGATCTTTAATTTATTTGATCGATTTTCAAGGAAAACAATTCCATGGTTTTTATGAGGCTCTTGTAATTGACACCCATTTAAAATAAAAAAAAATATAATTAAAAATAAATATATATAATGTTTAAAAAAAATTACCATTTATCTGACTTGTATAACACATTACTTTCATTATCTAGAAATATTTTTTTTTACAAAAATTTAAAATTACCAGATACATTTGAAACTCGCTTATATCTTATGTTTTTTCATTTTTCTATTTTAATGATAGTTTTTAAAAAAAAAGAAAAAAAATTTGACCAAAAATCATATGATAATTTTTTTCATAATATAGAAAATAACTTACGAGAGCTTGGTTTTGGAGACATTGCTGTTAACAAAAAAATGAAAACTTTTAATAAGATTTTATATGACATTCTGTTGAAGTTAGAAATTAATGCTAAAGATCCAAATACGATAAGAATAAACTCAAAAATAGTGTCTAAATATTTTAACGAATTAAATAACCCTAAATCTAATACTTTTATTGAATTTGAAAGGTATTTTGTTAATTTTTTTAATTTTTGCTTTGAATTATCTATTGATAATATGATAAAAGGATCTATAAAATTTAAATTATAACTATGGCTGTACCTAAAAGAAAAACTTCAACATCAAAAAAAAAAATGAGAAGATCTCACCACAAGTTATCTTCGGTAAATGTAGTTGAAGATAAAAAAAGTGGTGAATACAAACTCTCTCATCATATTGATCTAAAATCAGGCTATTATAACGGTAAAAAAATCTTAGATATTTAATAACTTTTCATGGATAAAAAAATTACTATTGCTATTGACGCAATGGGTGGTGACAATTCACCAGATAAAACTATTGAAGGTGTTTATTTATTTTTAAAAAAAAATATCAATAAGAAAGATTTTATTTTAAATCTTTTTGGTAATGAAATACAAATAAAAGAAAAATTAAAAAAATATAAAATTAATACAAATTTAATACAAATAACTCACACAGATTCCGTTGTATCCGATGAAGAAACTCCATTGACCGCAATAAAAAATTCAAGAAATACCAGTATGTGGAATTGTATAAAATCCCAAGTTGATGGTAAATCAGACATAAGTTTATCAGCAGGTAATACAGGCGTACTTTTAGTAGTTTCGCGTATGATTTTAAAAATGATGGATAAAGTTTCTAAACCAGCACTAGCAGGCCTTTGGCCTAACTCTAAAAATGTTAACGTAGTTCTAGATCTTGGAGCCAATATAGAATGTGATGAAAAAAATCTTGTAGATTTTGCAGAGCTAGGTTCTGCTTTATATAAAGCTTTGTTTCCTAATAATATTTCCAAGGTATCTCTTCTAAATATTGGATCGGAAGAGATAAAAGGAACAGATGTTTTAAAAAGTGCGTTTAAAAAATTAAAAAATTTAAGCGGTGAAAATAATTTTATTTTTAATGGTTATGCTGAAGGAAATACAATTATGAGCGGTGACTCAAATGTGATTGTAACAGATGGTTTTACTGGAAATATTGCTTTGAAAACTGCAGAGGGTACTGCAAAATTTATTATAGATAATTTAAAAACATCGCTTACAGAAAATTTATTCACTAAAATGTCACTTATTTTCTCCTATTTCCCACTCAAAAAATTTAAGAATAAACTTGATCCAAGAAAATATAATGGAGCTATTTTTTTGGGATTAACCGGGCCTGTAGTTAAAAGTCACGGTGGAACAGATGCTCTAGGTTTTTATTATTCTATCGATTTGTGCTACAAGATAGTTAAAGGCAATTTAATGAATCAAATTAGAAATAATCTCAATCATTTAAGTCGTGAATAACACTTTTAAAAAAATTGATATAATAAAAAATATTAGTAAAAAACACGGCTTACCCCTAAGTTTTTCAAAAAAGTTAGTTAATGATTTATTAGATATTTTGATTCAAAATATAATAAATAACAAAGTAATTTTAAAAAACATTGGAACTTTTAAACTAATTAAGAAGAAGGAAAGGATGGGTAGAAATCCTAAAACTAAGGAAAATTTTATGATAACGCCTAGGAAATCAGTTAGTTTTATATCTTCAAGAAAAATTAATGATATTTTAAACTAATGTAAATGAGTAAATTCTTATCCATTTCGGAATTATCTAAACTTTTAAAATTAGTTGATAATTTAACTAAAAAACCCCTTAATCATATATTGAGGTACTGGGAAAAGGAATTTAAACAGATTAAACCAAAAAAGATCAATAATCGTAGATATTATTCACCGGAACAAGTTGAAATAGTAAAAATGGTAAAATTTTTGCTAAAAAACAAGGGTATGTCTATTAAAGGTGCAAAAAATATAATGAATTTAAAAATTAATAAACTTGACGATTACAAAAAAGATAGTTTAAAAGCTTTCTATTATAAAACATTTCTTAAAAATAAAAGCTTAAAATTATTAGATAAAATAAATAAATTAAAAAAACATGGCAAAAAAAACACACTTAAAGGTTAGAATGGTACCTGAAAGTAATCCAGATAGTAAATTTATTTACTATGCTAAGAAACCTACTAAGGGCGAAAAAGTTAAGAATAAACTTAAATTAAAAAAATATAATCCGAATACAAGAAAACATGAGTTTTTTATTGAAAAAAAACTTCCGCCTCACAGTAAATAGTTATTTTTTTTTAAACTTCTTAAATTCATAATCTATAAAAGCACGTATCATAGCTTTCCATATTTTCTTAGTAATATCTTTATCAATTTTTTTTTTTATTGATTTATTTGATATATTCTTAAGTATTATAGCTATTCTTTTCTTATCTATTATATCTTTTTTAAATTTTTTATTCTTAATTACTATATTGACGTATTCTGTTCTTTTTTTAATTATTTTAAGTAAAGAGTCGTCTAAAGCGTCTAACTTTTTTCTTATTTTAATTATGTTTTTATTTACCATAGCGACAAAATAAAATTTTATGATATTTCAAATAAATATATAATATAATAAATGTTTAAAAACGATAAAAAAATCAATAATTTTTTTTTATATTGGCTAACTAGCTCTTTAGGACTTGTTTTTTTAATTATTATAGTTGGCGGTCTAACTAGATTAACAAATTCTGGTTTATCAATCACAGAATGGGAATTATTTAAAGGTATTTTACCACCAATTAATGAAAGTTCATGGAATTTTTATTTTAACCAATACAAGAAAATACCACAATTTAACTTAATTAATGCAAATATGACTTTAAATGAATTTAAAATTATTTTCTACTGGGAGTATATACATAGATTTCTTGCTAGATTAATTGGTTTATTTTTTTTATTGCCACTTATTTTTTTTTATTTTTCAAAAAAAATAGAAACAAAATATTTAAAAATTTGTTATTTTATTTTTTTTCTAATTTTGTTACAAGGAATTGTTGGTTGGTATATGGTTAAAAGTGGACTAGTCAATAAAATAACCGTAAGCCACTATAGATTGTCGTTACATTTAAGCATTGCCTTTATAATAATTACTTGTATGTTTTGGTTGATTAAAAATATTAAAATAAAAAAAAATAAGATATTTTTCAATTTTAAAAAAAGAAATCTTCCTTTCTTGTTGCTTATTTTTATTATTTTTTTACAAATTATTTTTGGTGCATTTGTTTCAGGTTTAGATGCTGGTCGTATTTATCAAACTTGGCCGCTGATGGGACAAACATATGTTCCCAATGATTTAATTATTATTAATTATAAAATTCTTTTTGATTTTGCTAATCATTCTTTAGTTCAATTTTATCATAGAAACTTAGCTTATTTAATAATCATCTATGTTTTTTTTCTAAGTTTTTACATATATTGGAATAAAATAAAGATTTTAATTAAACCCTTAAATTTAATGATTGTTTTCTTACTGTTACAAATTGTTTTAGGTATTTTAACTTTGACAAGTGATTTAAATATTTATTTAGCGTCTATGCATCAAATTTCTAGTGTGTTATTAGTATTTACCGCTATAAATCTCTACTATATTCAGGCTAAATAAATTGACTTTGACTTACTTTCTTTGTATTTATCGCCCATTATCATGACACCTTTTATTAAAAAAAAAGACATTAAAAAAGACTGGTATATAATTAATGCAGAAAATGCTGCAGTAGGAAGATTAGCTGCTTATATTTCAAAAGTATTAAGGGGTAAGAATAAGGCTACTTATAATCCCCATATGGATAATGGAGATTTCGTAGTTGTGACTAATATAGATAAAATTAAATTTTCAGGAAAAAAATTTTTAAACAAAAAATATTACAGACATACTGGTCATCCTGGTGGAATTAAAGAGACAACACCTTCTTCATTGAAAGAAAAAAATAAAACTCAAGATATACTAAAATTAGCAGTAAAAAGAATGTTGCCGGGAGGTCCTTTAGCAAAAAAACAATTGACTAAATTAAAAATTTATAACGGTGTTAATCATCCACATGATGTCCAAAAACCAAAGATTATTGAATTTGAAAAATTAAACAAAAGAAATATAATTAAATAATGCAACAAGCTAATCAAACATCTGTAAACAAAAATAAAATTAAATTAGATTTTAAAGACAGTAAGTATGCAACAGGGCGAAGGAAGAGATCTATAGCAAAAGTATGGGTAAAAAAAGGGTCGGGTGTCATTCATGTGAATGGTTTAAAAATGAATGAATATTTCAAAAGACCAGTTCATCAAATAATTGTTACAAGACCTTTAGAAATTTCAGAAGTAGCGACAAACTATGACGTAAAATGTTCTGTGAAGGGCGGAGGTCTATCTGGTCAAGCGGGAGCTATTATTTTAGGCATTTCAAAAGCATTAATTATTCATGATGAAAATTTAAAGAAAAATCTTAAAAAAGATAAGCTCACAACTAGAGACTCAAGAGTTGTTGAAAGAAAAAAATACGGTCATAGAAAAGCTAGAAGAAGCTTTCAATTTTCTAAAAGATAATCATTTAAATATAATTATTGTTAATACAATGATATAAAGCATTATGTCTGTATTAAAAAAAATTAGAGTAGCTGTAATTGGAGCCACTGGATACACAGGTTTGGATTTGATATTAATGCTATCTAAACACCCAAGAGTAAAATTACAATTTTTATGTGCTACACAAAGTTTGGGAAAAAATATTTCTTTATTTGACAAAAGAATAAGTGATGATTTACCAAAAATTTCTTCAGTAAAAAATATAAAGTGGCAAAATTTAGATCTTGTTTTTTTATCTCTACCAAATGGTGAGGCTCAAAAAATAATTAAAAAAAAATTTAATAAATATAAAAAATTAATATTTATAGATCTATCTGCTGACTTTAGAATAAAGAATCAAAAAAAGTATTATCAAAATTACAAAATTATACATGGGGCACCAAAATTACAAAAAAAATCTATCTATTCAATATCAGAATTATCTAATAATGAAATTAATAAATACAGGATAATCTCTAATCCAGGGTGTTATCCAACGTCAATTATAATTCCTTTAGTACCTTTAATTAAAAAAAATTTAATAAACTTTAATAATATCACTATTGATTCTAAATCAGGATATTCCGGTGCTGGAAAAAACTTAGAAAAAAAATTTATTCATAAAAATTTATATAAATCTACTTTTGCATATAATCCTAAAAACCATAGACATATGTGTGAAATTGATCAGGAGCTAGCTAAATTTACAAATAAAAAAATTAATTATTCTTTTAATCCTCATCTTTTGCCTACGTACAGAGGTATTTTGTCATCAATATACGTATATACAAAAGATAAAGTAACTGGAAATTCACTAATAGGTTCACTTAAAAAATTTTATAAAAAAAATCAATTTATTAAAATACTTAAATTAAATACACCTTTAGGATCTGGAAATGTCTTAAACACTAATAATTGCGAACTATCAGTTTGTGAAACGAGAGTTAAAAATAAATATGTAATTTTCTCAGCTATTGATAATTTGGTTAAAGGTGCTTCAGGACAAGCTATTCAAAATATGAATAAACTTTATAATTTTCCTGAAAAACTTGGCCTTAAATGAAATATATTTTAATTTTTACATTACTAATTCTTTTTCAAAATTGTTCAAAACCAAAAACCGTGTTTATTTGTGGAGACCATATTTGTATTAATAAAAATGAAGCCCAAAAATATTTTGAAGAGAACCTTTCTATAGAAGTTAAAATTATAAATAAAAAAAAAAGGGAAAAAATTGATTTAGTTGAATTAAATTTAAAAAATAATTCTTATAAAACAAAACAAATTGACATTATTCCAAAAAATAAAACAAAACAAAATATAAAAACTTTATCTAAAAGTGAGATAAATAAAATTAAAAAAGATATAAAAATAAGTAAAAAAGAAAAAAAGTTAGCTCAAAAAACTTTGATTAATAAAAAAAAATTGATTAAAAAAGAAAACAATGCACAAGCTGATGTAATAAAAAACAATGTTTATAAAAAAAGACAAGATATTGTTGATGTTTGTACAATAATTAAAAAATGCAGTATTGATGAAATATCAAAATATTTGTTAAACCAAGGAGCAAAAAGAAAATTTCCTGATATAACAACTAGGGAATAAATACTTGTATGAAAAAATTAAATATTGCTATAATTGGATTAGGTAACATTGGCTCTTATTTGTTTAAGTATTTAAATGAAAACAAGAGAATATTAACACAAAAAAACAATTGCATTCCGATTGTTACTCACGTTTCAGCAAAAAATATATACAGAAAAAGAAAAATTAAAATAAATAAAAATCTTTGGCTTAAAAATTATCTAGATGCAACTAAAAACAAAGATATTGATTTAATTGTAGAATTAATCGGTGGTTCTGAGGGACCAGCAAAAAAATTAGTTTTTAATGCTTTAAAAAATAAAAAACATGTAGTAACAGCTAATAAAGCTTTAATCGCGAAATATGGAGACCAACTTGCAGAGATAGCAGAAAAAAATAAGGTAAATCTAGAGTTTGAAGCAGCGGTTTGCGGTGGCGTACCAATAGTAAGATCTTTAAAAGAAGGTTTAATAGCAAATAAAATTACTAAAATTTATGGAATTTTCAATGGTACGTCGAACTATATTTTATCTTCAATGGACAAACAAAATAAAAATTTTAGTGAGGTTTTAGATGATGCAAAAGAATTAGGTTATGCAGAATCTAACCCTAAAACAGATTTAAATGGAGATGATGTTTCTGCCAAGCTTAAAATTCTTTCATCTTTATGTTTTAATTCTTTTTTAAATCATAATATCTATGTTGAGGGCATACAAAATATTGATAAAATCGATATAGATAATGCAAATAAACTTGGGTACAAAATTAAGCTTTTAGGATATGCGGAACGCATTGATGGTAAAATTTATCAACGTGTACATCCAACTTTTATAAAAAAACAGTCATATGCAGCAAGTATTGATGGTGTTTTAAATGCTGTGATAATTGACGGTAAACCTCTAGGTCAAAGCATAATTCAAGGTGAAGGAGCTGGAGCTGCCGCAACAACCTCTGCTTTAATTTCTGATATTTCATCAATTTTAAGAGGAAATATTAAATTTCCATTTTCTATATCAAAAAAAGAACGTAAAAACTTTGAATTTAACAATATTTCTAAAAGACTTTTTTCATCTTATTTGCGTTTTGAAGTATTAGATAAGCAAGGTGTTCTATCACATATAACAAAAGTTTTTTCTAAAAATAATGTATCAATCAAAAGATTGGTTCAAAATCCAAATAAAGAAAAAAAAACCTCAACAATTATTTTTATTACTCACAAATCAAAAGATGAGTCTTTAAAAAAGATCATAAAAGAGATTTGTAGAAAAAAATATATTAGAAAAAAACCTAAGTTAATACGTATTGATGATAATTAATGTCAATTGACCCTAAATATTTAGATCTGTTTATCAAAGCTACTGAAATGGGAGCAATTGGTGCATCTAAATTTATTGGAAAAAAAAATAAAGTAGCAGCAGATAAAGGTGCTGTTGATCCAATGAGAAAAGAATTAAATAAAATTAATATGGAAGGTACAGTCGTTATAGGTGAAGGTGAAATGGACGAGGCACCAATGCTTTATATAGGTGAAAAACTAGGAACTTTGAAAGGACCTAAATTTGATATAGCTGTTGATCCATTAGAGGGAACTAAATTTACTGCTAATAATCAACCTAATGCTTTTTCAGTAATTGCAATTTCTAAAAAAGGAGATTTACTTTCTGCACCTGATACTTATATGGAAAAAATAGCCATTGGAGCTAATTTACCCAAAAATTTACTAGATTTAGACAATGGAGTAGAAAAAAATATAAAATTATTAGCAGAAGCCAAAAATAAAAAAACATCGGCTTTAACAGCCTGCGTATTGAAAAGATCTAGACACGATAACATTGTAAAGGAATTATTAAAGCTAGATGTTAAAATTAATTATATTACAGATGGGGATATTGCTGGAGCCTTAACTGTGATAGGTAAAAATCCTTTAAATGATATTTATTATAGTACTGGTGGCGGGCCTGAAGGAGTAATTGTTGCAGCGGCATTATCTTGTTATGGTGGTCAAATACAGGGAAGGTTAATCATGGATGAAGAAGAAAAAATTAGAGCGAAAAAACTAGGAATAGTAGATTTTAATAAAAAATATAATATTGATGAAATGGTTAAAGGTGACGTAATTTTTTGTGCAACTGGAGTTACAAACGGTGAATTAGCAAAAGGTGTGGAGGACTTAGGTAATGAATATAGAGTCACAACGTTTGTTTTGCATAAAAGTCAAAAAATTATAAAAACAATATCAAATGTTTATAATAAATGAACGTACTTTCAGTAAGTGGAAAAAATTGGATACTCAAAAAATATGATCAAAAAGACATTTCTTTTTTAAAAAATAATTTTTTTTTAGATGAGATTACGTCAAAGTTACTTTCTATTAGAAAAATTAAAAAAGAAGATATTAAGTCTTTTCTTAACCCATCAATAAAAAATTATTTACCTAATCCCAATACTTTAGTAGACATGGAAAAAGCTACTTTAAGAACAATCAAATCGATTAATATAAAAGAAAAAGTTGGAATTTTTGGTGATTACGATGTTGATGGAGCTACTTCTACTGCTTTATTAGGAAAATATTTTAAAGAACTAAAAATACCTTATGAAATATATATACCTGATCGTAAAAAAGAAGGTTATGGGCCTACAGTTAAAAGTTTTGAAGAATTGATTAATAATGGTGTAAAGATAATATTTACTGTTGATTGTGGTACATTATCTTTTGATCCAATTGAGTATGCAAAAAAAAAAAATATTGATGTAATAGTTCTTGATCACCATCAATCTGAAATTAATCTTCCAAAAGCATTTTCATTAATTAATCCCAATAGATTTGACGATAAATCTAATTTACAATATTTGTGTGCTGCTGGAGTTACTTTTATGTTTCTTGTTTCTATGAATAGAGAACTGAGGTTAAGCAGCTGGTTTACTAAAAACAAAATAAATGAACCAAATTTAATTAATTACCTGGATTTAGTTTCACTTGGAACTGTATGTGATGTAGTACCACTAATTGGCTTAAATAGAGCAATAGTAAAACAGGGATTAAAAATACTTAAAGAAAAACAAAATTTGGGCTTGAAAACTTTATTGGACATTTGCAAAATTGAAAGCAATCCTTCAATTTATCATTTAGGTTTTATGCTAGGTCCAAGAATTAATGCAGGTGGAAGAGTTGGTAAATGTTCACATGGAGCAAATTTACTTTTGAATACCGATCCAAAAAATGCTTTTAAATTAGCTTCAGAACTAGAGCAATTTAATAAAGAAAGACAAATGTTGGAAAAGGATCTACTTCAAAAATTACTTAACGAAACAAAAGATAATTCAAAAGACCCAGTTTTAGTTTTGAGTGGAAGTAACTGGCATGAAGGTATAATTGGTATTGTAGCAGCAAGACTAAAAGACAAATTCAATAAACCAGTTATAATCATTTCTATAGATGGTCAAGTGGGCAAAGCTTCCGCAAGATCGATAACAGGATTTGATATAGGTTCTGTAATTATAGCTGCTACGCAAAATAAAATTCTATCAAAGGGTGGAGGCCATAAAATGGCGGGAGGTTTTTCAATAGATGTTAAAAATATAGATAAATTTAAAGATTTTGTTTGTAGAAAATTTAAAAATGTTAATGAGGATATAATTAGCGAAAAACCAATGTATCTTGATAGTATTTTATCACCAACAGCTATAAATTTAGATTTTTATAATAAAGTAAATAACTTGGCACCGTTTGGATCTGGAAACCCAGAACCAAAATTCATAATTGAAAATTTAAAAACAATAAATGGCAGAATTGTAGGAGAAAAACATGTTAAATCTATTTTAATAGGATTAGATGGTTCATCAATTAAAACAATCGCATTTAACGCCGTTGAGAATGATCTAGGAGCGTATTTACTTAAAAAGAATAATAAAACATTTAATATTGCCGGTAAATTATCCCTAAATGAGTGGAAGGGGCAATCAAATGTAGAGTTT
>CESO01133456.1_pt1 | contig 11212 bp, 8 predicted proteins | sample 356341 | NCBI WGS metagenome assembly CESO01 (sample SAMEA2621812, study PRJEB7988) | marine metagenome | biome: marine biome (ENVO:00000447); feature: deep chlorophyll maximum layer (ENVO:xxxxxxxx); material: "saline water (ENVO:00002010), including plankton (ENVO:xxxxxxxx)" | depth 35 m
CTGCGTCACCTGTTCCCGCGTTGGCGTTACCGGTATTGATCAGAAAATACGAGGGCAGAGCCTCACTGAACGCAAGATGTTTCCCTGCCACGATTACCGGGGCCGCACGAAAGTCGTTTTGGGTGAACAGCGCAGCGGTCCGGGTACCCGGCGCCAGCGCGATCACCACTACATCGTCGAGACCCTGCTGCTTGACGCCCGCCCGCGCCACGCCGAGCTGCACGCCAGCCACTTCCTCACTCACTAACGCACCCTCAGTATTTGATCGTTCCCTGGCAACACTGGGTCGCTCAACTGAGCGCCCCACAGCATTGCTTGTACTTTTTACCGCTGCCACAGGGACAGGGATCATTTCGCCCGACCTTCGGCTGGATACGGGTCATCGGCTGCGGTGCCGTCGGTGCCGCGGGCGCATCGGCCGGCTCAGCTACCGCCGATCCCGCTTCCGCATGCTCAAAGGCCATTCTCTGTTTCGCGGCAGCCTCCCGTCGCTGCTGTTCGATCATTGCAGCCTCATCAGACCGCTGCACCTGTACATTGCTCAGAAACCGCACCACCTCATACTTCAAGCGCTGCAACAGACTCTCAAAAAGCGCAAAGGATTCGCGTTTGTACTCCTGCTTGGGGTTCTTGTTGGCATAGGCCCTGAGATGAATGCCCTGCCGCAGCTGGTCCATCACTTGGAGGTGCTCTTTCCAGAGCGTATCCAAAACCTGCAGCATGATCTGTTTTTCAAGCTGCCGCATGCTGGGGCCGATGCCCGCAGCCTTCTCGTCATAGGCTGACTGCACCGCACTCACGATCCGCGTGCGCAAGGTTTCTTCGTGCAACGTGTCATCCTCGTCCAGCCACTGTCCAAGGGGCAAGGTGAGCCCAAACTCCGACTCCAGTTGCTTTTCGAGCCCGGGAACATCCCATTGTTCTTCAACACTCATCGGAGCAATAAAGCCATCAATGGCATCGTTGACAACATCTTCACGGATGGCAGTAATCGTCTCGCCGATCTCATCATCGGAGAGCAATTCATCTCGCTGACGGTAGATAATCTGCCGCTGGTCATTGGCAACATCGTCGTATTCGAGCAACTGCTTACGAATGTCGAAGTTACGCCCCTCTACCTTACGCTGCGCCTTTTCGATGGCGTTGGTCACCATACGATGCTCAATGGCCTCACCGCGCTCCATGCCCAGCGCCAGCATGAAACTCTTCACGCGCTCCGAGGCAAAGATCCGCATCAGGTTATCTTCCAGAGAGAGATAAAACCTTGACACACCAGGGTCTCCCTGGCGGCCGGATCGCCCCCGTAGCTGGTTATCAATGCGGCGCGACTCATGGCGTTCAGTGCCCAGAATGTGCAGACCGCCTGCCTCGAGTACCGCACCATGACGAGCCTGCCAGTCGGCGGTCATTTTTTCGCGGGTTGCCTCATCCAGCTGATCTCCTTGCGCCGCTAGTTCAGCCTCAAGATTACCGCCCAGCACAATGTCGGTACCGCGACCCGCCATGTTGGTGGCAATGGTGACCACACCCGGCCTGCCCGCCTGGGCAATGATCTCGGCCTCCTGCTCGTGGTACTTGGCATTGAGCACCTTGTGCTCGATGCCTTGCTTCTGGAACGCCTGCGACAGCTCCTCGGAGGTCTCTACCGAGGCCGTGCCCACGAGCACTGGCGCACCGCTGTCAATACAGGACTGCACATCTTCACTGATGGCTTCGAACTTCTCCTCCCGAGTCAGGTAGACCAGATCGTTGAGATCATCGCGCAGCATGGGCACATTGGTCGGAATCACGACGCAGTCCAGGCCGTAGATCTGACGAAATTCAAACGCCTCCGTGTCGGCGGTTCCCGTCATCCCCGAGAGCTTGTCGTAAAGACGGAAAAAGTTCTGGAACGTGGTCGAGGCGAGCGTCTGACTCTCACTCTGAATCTTGACTCCCTCCTTGGCCTCAATCGCCTGATGTAGCCCCTCTGATAATCGCCGACCGGCCATGGTTCGGCCCGTGTGCTCATCAATTAGTACCACCTGGCCTTCCTGTACGATGTACTCGACATCGCGCTGGAAAAGCACGTGCGCACGCAGACCGGAGTGCACGTGGTGCAGCAGTCCGAGATTGGTCGCGGCATAAAGGGAATCATCATTTTGCAGAAGATCCGCCTCGATAAGCATGGCCTCTACTTTTTCATGGCCACTCTCTGTTAACTCGATACTCCGCTGCTTTTCATCTACCGTGAAATCGCCCTCTTGCTCCTCCACCTCAGGCGTGAGGGAGGGAATCAATCGGTTGATGGTTTTATAGAGCTCGGAGCTGTCCTCGACCGCCCCTGAGATGATCAAGGGGGTTCTGGCCTCATCGATCAGAATCGAGTCCACCTCATCCACGATGGCAAAGGCCAGTTTTCCTTGACCTTTATCAGCCATGCTAAACGCCATATTGTCGCGGAGGTAATCAAAACCAAATTCATTATTGGTGCCATAGACCACATCACAGGCATAAGCGGCTTTCTTGTCCTCTGTGCTCTGCCCTGATCGCACCACACCCACCGACAGCCCCAGGAACTCATAGAGCGGGCCCATCCAAGCCGCATCACGCTGAGCAAGGTAGTCATTTACCGTGACAAGATGCACGCTGTGGTCTGGTAGGGCATTGAGATAAGCCGGCAATGTCGCCACCAGCGTTTTACCCTCTCCGGTCCGCATCTCTGCAATCTTGCCATCGTGTAGTGCCATGCCGCCGATCAACTGCACATCAAAATGGCGCATGGCCAAGGCCCGCACTCCAGCCTCCCGCACGACGGCAAAAGCCTCGGGCAAGAGCTGCTCGAGCTTTTCTCCATCACCGAGGCGTGAGCGGAACTCACCGGTTTTTGCACGCAACGCGGCGTCATCCAGCGCCTGCATCGCTTCTTCAAGCGCGTTGATGCGGACAACGGCTTTGCTCATTCGTTTTAGCTCCCGATCGTTGCGGGTGCCAAAAATTTTTTTCACGGTAGAAATCAGCATGGAAAACTCACTGTCGAGTCACAAGGGAATCCGAAAAAGAAAAGGGGCGCACAGGCGCCGGGATTTACTTGTCAGCGATGCGTGCGCCGCACATAAGTGGCTGGGTCGACGGCACGACCGTGTTCGAAGACTTCGAAGTGAACGTGCGGCCCGGTGGAACGACCCGAACTGCCCATCAGCGCAATAACATCGCCGCGCCGGACCAAATCACCCACCTCAACCACATTGCGCTGATTATGGGCATATCGGGTACTGAGCCCGTCGCCATGGGAGACCTCGACCATGGTGCCGTAACCGGACCGATAACCACTCCAGCTCACCACTCCGCTCGCCACCGCAAGGATATCGGACCCTGCCCGACCAGCAAAATCGGCACCTTCGTGCCATGCGCGTTCACCGGTGATTGGATCAATGCGAGCGCCGTAGGCTGACGATTGCCAGCCAGAGCGAATGGGTCGCCCGGCAGGGGTTGCCTCTGCACGGAGCTGCTCTGCGGAGAGCAACCCTGCCAAGACATCAAATTGAGCTTCGCGGCGGACAAACAGTGCATCAAGCGCCGTAAATTGTTTGTCGACTTCCTGCACCCCGGGTGGAGCGCCCACTGGCAACATCAAAGCCGGGCCCCCAAGGGCAGGTGGACCCGAGAAATCAAATTCTTCTGCCTCGAGGCCGGCGAGATCGGTAAGGTGACTACCCAGCGCATCCAGGCGGGTGACATGCGCCTGCAGACTCGCGAGGCGCCGTGTCATGGCCGTCAGGCGCGATTGAGCCTCAACACCCATCTCCGCCAGGGCCACGGCGCGATCAATGGCCTGCTGCTCCTGAGTCGAAATGCGGGTCGCCTGCTCTGACGCAATACCTTCGCCAAAACCGAGCTGATAACTGCCGGCAACCAGGCTCAGCGGAACGCCGATAATGCAGGCCGATAATAGCGCCAAAGACCACCTACCCAACTCAATGGTCCGGGACGCCGCATCGCGGTTAAGGAGGATCAGTTTCAAGATTGTTTATCGCGCATATCAGGAGCTAAATCATGCCATTTTCGGGGGTGAAGGGGAACCACGGTGGCCCATCCAAAGCGGTTTTTTGACCGGGAATGAGGTCGATGGCAGGACTCAGGCCAATTGCAGATCCTGGGGTAAAGCCCAATCGAGCGGCGCGTCAGCCTCTTCCTCAAAGGTCACCCACTCCCAACTTTGCGGGTTGGCAAACAGTTCCCGTACCAGACGGTTATTCAGCGCATGCCCTGATTTAATCCCTTCGTAGTCCGCGAGTAACTGATGACCCGCGAGGTACAGATCCCCCATCGCATCCAACATTTTATGCTTCACAAACTCATCGTCGTAGCGCAATCCGCCGTCATTAAGAATGCGGTAATCATCAATAACGATCGCGTTATCGACGCTGCCACCTCTGGCTAGACCCCGGGAACGCATGTATTCAAATTCATGCACAAAACCAAAAGTACGCGCCCGGCTGATCTCGCGAACAAACGCCTCGCTGCTGATATCGAGGGTCGCACGACCCGACTGCGCTCGAAAAACGGGATGGTCAAAATCGATGGCAAACGTCACACGAAATCCATCATAGGGTCTCAATGTGGCGGTCTTATCACCATCATTCACGGCAATCTCGTCTGTCACGCGAATAAAGCGCTTCGCTGCGGATTGCTTGCGAATGCCCGCCGCTTGCAGCAGGTAGACAAAAGGACCCGCCGAGCCATCCATGATGGGCACTTCTGCCGAGTCGATGTCGATAAAGGCATTGTCAACGCCAAGCCCGCAGAGAGCAGATAAAAGATGCTCTACCGTGGTCACCCGTGCGTCGCCACTGCCTAAACTGGTAGAGAGGTCAGTCTCATCGACCCAATCCGCCCGGGCGGGGATGTCCCGGACCGGATTCAGGTCGATGCGACGAAACACAATGCCCGTGTCCTCTGGCGCCGGACTGAGCACGATGGCCACCTTGTTGCCGGAGTGAAGCCCTACACCCGTCGACTTAATCGACTCCTGCAGGGTACGTTGCCGAAGCATATGATCCCCTCTTGTTAAGAGAGGACATTACTAGGGCGCGCTACCTCAATCCAGCACTCCTGCCCCGACTATTTACAAGATTCGGGGCTTTACAGCGTCTCAGTCAGCCTGGCGACGGAGAAACGCCGGTACATCGAACAGCTGCTCATCAAGATCCTCATCCATCCTGAGCGCCGTCTGGCCATCCATTGCTGCGGTGGTCGCTTGACGCACGCCCGGAGGCAAATCGTAATCCTCGTAGTCCGCACCGGTTGTTGCCGGCCGCCTCGCGACCGCTGTGGGCTCGACCGCTGTCAGCGATGGCCGCGCCTCAGCATTACGAAGTCCCGTTGCGACCACGGTGACCTTGAGACTGTCGGTCATCTCGGGATCGATCACGGTACCGACCACCACAGTAGCGTCCTCTGACGCGATATCTTCGATTGTCGCGCCGACCTCGGAGAACTCACCCAGTGACAGGTCCAGACCTGCGGTGATATTGACCAAAATACCCCGTGCACCACTGAGATCGATGTCATCGAGGAGAGGGCTATTGATAGCACGCTCAGCCGCCTCTCGTGCGCGACTCTCGCCGCTAGCGCTGCCGGTTCCCATCATGGCGGAACCCATCTCAGACATCACGGTGCGGACATCGGCAAAATCCACATTGACCAGACCCGGCCGGATGATGAGGTCAGCAATGCCCTGTACCGCGCCCAGCAGAACATCGTTGGCCTCCTTGAAAGCGTCGAGCAGCGTGGTGTTGGAGCCCAGCACTTCCAGCAGCTTCTCGTTGGGAATGGTAATCAAGGAATCGCAGTGCTGCGCAATTTCCTTGAGACCATCGTCCGCCGTATTGAGACGCTTCTTGCCCTCAAAGCTAAACGGCCGAGTCACCACGGCCACCGTCAATATGCCGAGCTCCCGGGCGACCTCAGCCACAATCGGGGCCGCGCCGGTACCCGTTCCACCACCCATCCCCGCGGTCACGAACACCATGTCAGCGCCGTGCATAGCGTCGGCGATGCGGTCCCGGTCCTCGAGGGCTGCGGCACGACCCACTTCTGGATTGGCACCCGCACCCAAACCTTTCGTGATGCCTGCGCCCAACTGCAGCACTGTTTTAGAGCTAATATCAGAAAGCGCCTGAGCGTCGGTATTGGCGCAAATAAAATCGACGCCGTCGACCTGATGATCGATCATGTGTCGAACGGCATTACCCCCTCCGCCGCCGACACCGATCACCTTGATCACGGCACTTTGCGGTGCACTGTCTACTAATTCAAACATCGTTTTCTCCCCTTTTTTTAAAAAAGCCCCAAACCGCGAGCCCTGCCAAAAAACCTGCTAAAAATGTCGTGCGAGCCACGCTTTGACTCGCCCGACAAAACCCTCACCTTCGGACTGCGCTTCATGACGCTCCGTCGCAGCATCGCGAGCTTCTTCTGCTCCGTAGAGCAGCAGCCCCACCGCGGTGGCATAAATAGGATTTCGGATAATGTCGTGCAGTCCCCTCGCGTATTGAGGAGCGCCGACTCTGACCGGCATATGGAAGATTTCCTCAGCCAAGTCGACTGCGCCTTCCATTTTTGAAGTGCCGCCGGTCAGGACCACGCCAGCGGGTATCAGTTCTTCATAACCGGATCGCCGAAGCTCCGACTGGATCAAGGTAAACAATTCGTCGTAGCGCGGCTCCACCACCTCTGCAAGAGATTGACGAGACAGGTCACGCGGCGGCCGATCACCCACACTGGGCACCTTGATGGTTTCATCGGGCCCAGCGAGCTGTGTCAGTGCGCAGGCGTATCGAATTTTGATTTCTTCGGCGTGCTGAGTGGGTGTGCGCAGAGCCATAGCAATATCGTTAGTCACCTGATCACCCGCAATAGGAATCACACCGGTGTGGCGTATCGAACCGTCGGTGAAGATGGCAATGTCAGAAGTGCCGCCGCCGATATCGACCAGGCAAACGCCTAGATCCCGCTCGTCTTCGGTGATGACCGAGTAGCTCGAGGCGAGCTGCTCTAGAATAATCCCGTCCACCGATAACCCGCATCGCTCAACGCATTTCTCAATGTTCTGCGCCGCGTTGACGGCGCAGGTGACCAGATGCACCTTTGCCTCCAGGCGGACTCCGGACATACCGAGAGGTTCCCGAATACCGGACTGGTTATCGATCACGTATTCCTGAGGGAGCACGTGCAGCACTTTCTGATCTGCGGGGATTGCCACCGCTTGCGCCGCATCGATCACGCGATCCACATCCTGCCGGAACACCTCCTGATCACGAATCGCCACAATCCCGTGTGAGTTCACCGACCGAATGTGGCTACCTGCGATCCCCACATAAACCGAGTGAATCTGGCACCCGGCCATCAGTTCCGCTTCTTCCACAGCACGCTGTATGGCGTTGACCGTGGATTCAATATTCACCACGACCCCTTTCTTCATACCTCGAGAAGGATGCGAGCCGATGCCGACCACTTCCATACCGCCATCGGGGTCTATCTCCCCGACAACCGCAACGACTTTTGAGGTCCCGATATCGAGCCCCACAATCATTTGTTTATTCTCTCCACCGGCCATCACCCTTCCCCCTTGTTCTGCGCGGTCCGCATAGCCAGCCCCGCATCGCTAAATGTCACCGCCGCTCCGTACTCGTAACGCAGATCCACTTTTGCCACAGCCTGTGCGGGCAGTGCTTCTTCCCACAGGCGCCTGAAGCGCGCCACGCGCTGGGATATCTCCCTTGCACCCAGCAGCAGCGACAGACCGCTGTCAAATTGCACCGCCACCTGCCCCAACGCATCTAAGGACAACTTGTCGATCGTCAGCCCCGTGGGTTCAAACAGTCCTGCTAGCATCTGATAACGACGCATTAGAGAGACTTCTGCCCCTTGTGGGCCGCTCAGCACAGGCAGGTCGTCGTAGAGAGGATCACGCGAGGCGGGAAAGAATTGACCCTCGTGATTGAGGTAGCCCAGCTCACCCCATTGCGCCATCGGGCGCTGCTCTACGAGGGTTACCTGAATTTCGGCTGGCCAGCGGCGTCGGGTATTCACGCTGTAAACCCAGGGTAAGGATTCGAGTTCGTGGCGGAGATCGGTGAGATCGGCTGCGAGAAAGCCTTCGGCAACCCGGGGCGCAAGCCGCGCCTGAATGGCCTCGGCATCAATATGGCGAACATCGCCTAATACCGTAAGCCGCTCGACCTGTTGCGCACTCAAGCTTGCACCGCCCTGAAACAGACCCGCACCCACCAGTGCCAGTCCCAATCCCAGCAGCGTGCGATTCAACCATCGTCTGAGCGGCGAAATAGTCGCCACAGATGCCTCTGCGCGTTGCCCCGCAACTCGATTAGGCCTCGACATGACGCACCTCAAGACTGTGTTCATATATGTCGCTCAGTAAATCGAGCAGGCTCAGTCCCGCCACCTTTGCCGCCAACGGGACCAAACTGTGTGAAGTCATACCGGGAACGGTATTCACTTCGAGGAGCTGCCAACCGCCCGCCGGGTCTCGCATGACGTCGACCCGACCCCAAACCTCTCCTCTCACTGCATCGAAGGCAGCACGAGCCAGCGCCGAAAGCGCCGCCTCCTCATCCGTCGTCAAGTCCGAAGGGCAGGTGAAGCAGGTTTCTTCCGAGCGATACTTCGCGTCGAAATCGTAAAATTCGCCGGGTACGTCAATACGGATACTGGGCAGGGTCTTGTCCCCTAGAATGGCCACCGTGTACTCAGCGCCCGGGATAAACTGCTCTGCCATCACCTCGGTGCCATAGCGGGAGGCTTGAAGGAAGGAAGCTTCCAGTTCGGAGGCGCTAGTGGCCTTGCTCATCCCAAGAGAAGAACCCTCAAGCGCAGGCTTCACGAAGACGGTCCCCAGTGCCTCAATGACCGCCTGCCAGTCTGTATTTTTCTCAAGCACCTCAAACGCCGGGGTAGCCAACCCCACACCCTGCCAGACCCATTTGGTCCGAATCTTGTCCATGGTCAGCGCAGAGGCCATCAGTCCACAGCCGCTATAGGGCAGTTTCATCAGTTCAAACAGACCCTGTACCGTGCCATCTTCTCCACCCGGGCCATGCAGCAAGTTGAAGACAAAGGACGCTTCCTTGAGCCGCTCTGGCCAATCCTTTTCTGCAGGATCAACCCGCAGCACGTTCGCGCCGTCTTGTTCGAGCGCACGCGCCACGTTCTCACCGCTCTGCAGAGAAATACTGCGCTCAGCGGCCGTACCACCCAACATAACTGCCAATGTCTTCCCGCTGAAAGGCCCGCGGCTCATTGCAGCACCTCCAGTGACTCACAATCAGCCAGGGCGCCTGCCAGTCGCCCAATATCACCTGCTCCCTGCATCAGCAGAATGTCAGCATCCTCCATCACACCGGCTAACACTGCGGCGAGCTGACGCTGGTCAGACACTACAATCGGCTCCACCACGCCTCTGGAGCGAATCGCTTTTGCCAGTGACTGGGAATCAGCTCCCTCTATCGCCACTTCGCCGGCGGAATAGACATCCAGCAGGATCAAGCACTGCGCCTCACCGAGCACCGATACAAACTCATCGAAATGATCCCGCGTGCGCGTGAATCGATGAGGTTGGTAGACCATGACGACTCGCTGGCCAGCAAACGCATCCCGCGCCGCCTGCAACGTGACCGCGACCTCTGTTGGGTGGTGTCCATAGTCATCAATCAGACGTGCGCTGCCAGATTTCCAACGCACCTCCCCCAAGTCCGAAAAGCGCCGACCGACTCCAGCAAACTCTAAAAGCCCTTTCACAATGGCCTCATCAGGAATGCCCAGCTCTGAGCACAACGCAGCAGCGCCAACCGCGTTCTGCGCGTTGTGCAAACCCGGCATTTTCACCGTGAGCGCCAAAGGCGTTGTCCCCTCGGGGCGAAGCAGCTCAAAGTGGCTGTACAAACCCTCGCCACGATAATTGTCGAGCCTGTAGTCAGCGTCGCTGTGACGGCCATAAGTAATCACCCGGCGCGAGAGCTCCGGGATGAGATCCCGCACGCCCTTATCATCCAGACACATCACAGCTGGGCCATAAAAAGGCAGGTTGTGCAGAAATCCGTCGAAGGCCTGAATGTAGCGGGCGAGGTCTCCCTCATAGTGCTCCATATGGTCCGCTTCGATATTGGTGACCAGCGCCATCATGGGCTGGAGGTGCAGAAAAGAGGCATCACTCTCATCTGCCTCTACCACCAAATATTGCCCCTCACCCAGCGCCGCGTTAGCCCCCGCCTGATTGAGCAAACCGCCGATAACGAAGGTCGGATCCTCGCCCGCCTCACCCAGAATGGCCGCGATCAGACTAGTGGTCGTGGTTTTACCGTGCGTGCCGGCGACGGCGATGCCAAAGCGATAGCGCATAAGCTCTGCCAGCATTTCTGCACGCGGGACGACGGGAATACGCCTTTCGCGGGCCGCCAATCGCTCTGGGTTATCATCGGGCACTGCCGCCGACACCACCAACACATCCGCGTTCTCAATGTGCTCAGCGGCATGGCCAATATGAACGGTGATCCCGAGGGAACGCAGTCTTGCGACCACTGAGCTCTCGGTTTGATCAGAACCCGTCACGGCGTATCCCAGGCTCGCCAATACTTCGGCGATACCGCTCATGCCGGCGCCCCCGATACCCACCATAAAAATGTGGCGAGTACGGCCCATGCCGGGTATCCGAGGACGTGGCTCAACCATCTGCACGCATCACCCCCGTGAGCACTTCGGCAACGCGATGAGTGGCTTCGGCGGCCCGCGCCTGACAGGCGGACTTCGACATTGCCAGCAAGGTCGCCGGTGCGGCAACCCACTTCATTAACAGCTGTGCCACCTGCTCGGGGGAGGCGTCAATCTGAGGCAACAGTAATGCCGCACCCAAATCCGCAAGTACGCGAGCATTTTTGGTCTGGTGGTCATCAATTGCGTGTGGCAGGGGTATTAATAACGAGGCAGTGCCGGTAGCCGTTAACTCTGAAATGGTGAGGGCGCCGGCCCGCGCAATCACTAAATCTGCCCAACGGTAGGCCGCAGTCATGTCTTCGATAAAATCGTCGCACCGACGATCTGCAAACCGACTGTTCTGCCATGCTGCGTCGGCGTCTGTCCGGTTGCGCTCACCGCATTGCTGCCACAGCGCTACCGACTGACCCAGGCCCTGCTCTACCAGAAGATGGAATAC
>CESO01043328.1_pt1 | contig 11198 bp, 11 predicted proteins | sample 356341 | NCBI WGS metagenome assembly CESO01 (sample SAMEA2621812, study PRJEB7988) | marine metagenome | biome: marine biome (ENVO:00000447); feature: deep chlorophyll maximum layer (ENVO:xxxxxxxx); material: "saline water (ENVO:00002010), including plankton (ENVO:xxxxxxxx)" | depth 35 m
ATATGGTCGGTGGACCGAGTTATGAATGCCAATGCTTTTTATTAATTCCTCTCATAATTTTAGGTTATGCAGAGCAGTGCCGACCCCTAGTCCTCCAACAAGCGGACCGCCTCTGCTTCGGTCTCGACGCGCCGTGCCGCCGCGCGGGTGACGCGGGTTGGCAGCACGCTCACGCCGGCGTCAGGGCGGGCCTCTACAAAGCCGCACGCAACGCAACGGCGCTCATCAGCCCCGGCGTCGATCACCATACGGTCCTCTGCCCTACAGCTTGGGCAGACTGCACCGGCCACAAACCGCGGCCGCTGATTGGGTTCAGGGGAAGAATCCGACATACTCGCCTCCCGGGTATTTCGTGCCGACAGTGTAGCAAGGTCTCGCGCTGGCAACGTTAAGACGGCACCGGGAATCAGCACGGCAAGATCCGATCAGGAGAAGAACTGTGAGTCATATCAACTTCAGGGGTGAGGCCAATATTCGCGAAGGTCTTGGCATCATCCCCACTCTGGGTAAAGCGGTGATGATCGATCCCACGGCGGTGGTCATGGGGGATGTGTGCCTCGGCGATGACGTCAGCGTATGGCCCCACGCCGCAATGCGCGGTGACGTACAGATTATTCGCATCGGTGCGCGCACCAACATTCAGGACGGCACGGTGCTGCACGTCACCCATGACGGGCCTTTCAATCCTGCCGGCTTCCCCCTGCACATCGGCGAGGATGTCACGGTGGGTCACCGCGCGCTGTTGCATGGCTGCACCGTAGGCAACCGCGTTTTGGTGGGTATGGGCGCGATTATCATGGACGCCGTGGTCGTGGAAGACGATGTGATGATTGCCGCAGGGGCGCTCGTCACACCGGGAAAAAAGCTTCGCAGTGGTTATCTTTACGCTGGCAGCCCTGCCCGAGAAGTGCGCGCGCTCACCGAAGACGAGATTCGCTTTTTGCCCTATAGTGCTGCAGGCTATACCTCGCTCAAGCAACGATACCTCGACAGTAGCGCTTAACGTGCCGCCTGCGAGTGCTCCCTGAGCGCCGACATCACTGGCTGTGTCTCGGGATAATCACCCAGCCACAAGCAAAAGCTTTCGGCCGCCTGTTCAACTAGCATGCCTAGTCCATCTCTTACTGCAGTCGCGCCTTGGTCGGCTCCCCAAGACATAAACGGCGTAGGCCCCTTGCCATACGCCATGTCGTAACAGTAGCAGTCGTCTGCCAAAATGACCCCGGCGGGCAACCCCGGCATCTCGTTCGAAAGCCCCGTGCTGGTGCCATTGACAATCACATCCCAGGGCATCGAGAGCGCCAGGTCGTAACTCCCTCCGGACACCGGGGTTGACTGATCTATCCACTCTGCGGCCAGCGCTTCAGCGCGCGCTGACGTGCGATTGGCCACAACGATACACTCGGGCGCAGCCTGCAGCAGAGACGGGATCACACCCTTCACCGCACCCCCTGCACCCAGCACCAGCACTCGCGCACCATTAAGTGACCACCCCGCATTGTCGGTCATGTCTGCCACCATGCCCTTACCATCTGTGTTGTCGGCAATCATCTGCCCGGCCGCATTTTGAGCCAGAAAGTTGGCTGCGCCAGCTGCCCGCGCTCTGTCCGACACCTCGTCGGCCAGCGCATAGGCGCGGGTTTTGAAGGGCAGCGTCACATTGAGCCCTCGCCCACCCTGCTGAAAGAAAGTGGTCACCCAGGTCTCAAATGTATCCAGGCCGACAAGCTCTGCCCGATAATCGATTTGGCGCCCACTCTGCTGCGCAAAAGCCGAATGGATCACGGGCGACAAACTGTGCTGAATGGGATTACCCACGACCGCAAAGCGTCCCGAAATCAGGTGGTCGGACGTCATCGGATCAGATCGGCAAAGCCGCCAAACAACATGAACCGTCGCCATGATGACCGCATCATGACGTGCTCGCAGCAGGCTCTAGCCCCAGCCAGTCCCGCGGTCTTAAAAAGTCCGTCATGAGCGTCGCTTCCGGCGTCCCCGCAACCGGGGTATAGCCATACTCCCAGCGAACAAGCGGGGGCAAAGACATCAGTATTGCCTCCGTGCGCCCGTTGGTTTGCAACCCAAACAAGGTTCCACGGTCATGGACCAGATTGAACTCCACGTAGCGGCCACGTCGATACAGTTGCCACTGGCGCTCGGGCTCCGTCCACGGCATCTCCTTTCGCCGCTGGAGAATCGGCACATAGGCCTCGAGAAATCCATCGCCCACGCTGCGCATAAAAGCAAAGCTTTGCTCAAAACCCCAGTCATTGAGGTCGTCATAAAATAGCCCGCCCACACCTCGCGGCTCCTGCCGATGAGGTAAATAAAAGTAATCATCACACCACTTCTTGAAACGTGGATAAACCTCGTCGCCGAAAGGATCGCAGGCAGCCTTCGCGGTCTGATGCCAGTGGACCGCATCTTCCTCATAACCGTAATAGGGCGTTAGATCGAAGCCGCCGCCCATCCACCAAACCGGTTCCTCACCCGGCTTCTCTGCCATGAACATGCGCACATTGGCATGGGAAGTGGGCGCATGGGGATTGCGCGGGTGAATGACCAGCGATAGGCCCATCGCCCGAAAACTCCGCCCCGCGAGTTCGGGTCGATGCTGCGTTGCCGACGCAGGCATACCGGCTCCGACGACGTGCGAAAAGTTGACACCCCCTTTTTCGATAATGTCGCCCTCTGCCAAGACTCGGCTGATCCCCCCACCCCCCTCGGGGCGGTCCCACGACTCCGACGCAAACGTTGCGCTGCCATCAATCGCCTCGAGGGCCGAACAGATCCGGGTTTGTAATGATGTGAGGTACGTTTCTACCGCCGCCGCATCCATCGACTGCTCCTTAATGTGTGATTATCCGCGGACAACCTTTCCATCCCCGGCTCGGCGTATTGTTGATGGTTTGCCCGCTGGGTCAATAGCAGCCGGCAAGGCTGGCAGCGCCGCACCGAAATAGCGCCGCAGTTCCCACATAGCGTGAGGAGGTGGCAAGCCGGCAGGATTTGCGCTTGTCGACACCAGTGGCCCCCCAAACGTGTCACACAATGCAGACAGAGCGGGGGCGGAGGTGACGCGAATCGCCACCTCGGTGCTATCGCCCGTGACCCACGGTGGATAACATCCTCTATGGGGTACCAGCCAGGTATGGGGGCCGGGCCATGAGGCGAGCACCTCACCCTGCTGATCAAGTGGTAAGCCTTGCAAAACCTCGCCGAAGGTCTCGCTGGTCGCAGCGACTAAGATCAAACCCTTGCTGACCGAGCGCTGTTTCATATCCAGCAAATTCCGCACCGCCGCCTCGTCAAACGGATTACAACTCAAGCCCCATACGCCCTCAGCCGGACAGGCCACCACGGCTCCCGCTGCGAGCACCGAGCCCAAATAGGGTACTCGCCAGCGGGAATGAAGTATGGGTGAGGGGGCTGATGTCATGTCAAGGTGACGTGGCGAACGGATAATTACCTTACCCCAGACTCGGACCTGGTAGCCAATGCTGCTGCGCTAAGCGGTTGATCGCGGTCGTGCCAACGCGATGGGTCAGATCATCGCGCTATAGCCACCGGGCGCCCTTTGAATTCGCGCCGCGACCTCCAGCGCTGACAGACAGGCAAGACAGTGATCGAGATCCCACTCGAGTTGCAGGGCGAGCACTTCGGCGCTGTGAGTGCCGCTCCCCAGCAGCGACAGTAACGTCTTTTGATCGGGACTCAAATTACCCTCGTCGCGGCGTTCCACTGCCATAGGTCCAGAGAGCAATGAGGCCGGTCCGTTGGACGCAGCCGCAACGCCGAGGTGTGCGCACATCGCCTCGGTCGATTGAACCAGTACCGCGCCATCCTCAAGAAGATATCGACAGCCTGCCCCCTCGCGGTGATAAATCGACCAGGGCAATACCATGACATCTCTACCCTGATCCGCTGCGGCCGATGCAGTCAGCAACGTGCCACTCGGACGCCCCCCCTCAACCACGAGTGTAGACATGCTAAAGCCTGACAAGGTCCGATTACGTCGATGAAAGTGATGTTTTCGCGGCGGGGTGCCCAAAGGAAATTCACTGACCAGTGCACCCCCCCTCGCCACCCGCTCCGCCAGCTGTTGGTGGCGGGCTGGGTAGATCTGATCGAGCCCCGACGGCAGCACGGCGATCGTGCAGCCTCCGGTAGCCAATGCCGCGTCATGGGCAATACCGTCGATCCCTAGGGCGAGACCGCTGACCACGCTCAGGCCGGACTTGGCTGCCGCGGCTGCGAATTCATTGGCTGCGCGCCGACCCTCGACAGACGGTTTTCGCGTGCCGACAATCGATACCGTGCGGGCAGTCAGGTGCTGCGGCGCGCCCCGAAAAAACAAGAAAGGCGGCCGGTCGCTGCACTGTGCCAGCAGCGGCGGATACTCTGGGTCACGTGTGGTCACTACAGACAACCCCGGCTCTAAAAGAAGCCTATCCGGTAGGTCAACGGGGGCCGGATTGTCCAGCGCTCGCTGTAATGGCGCAATTCCCAAGGCAAGCGCAGCGTCTCCCGCACAACTCAGCACCGCCTCGGGGGTAGCGCACCGTTGCAGTACCTGATCGAGCCAGCGGGCACCTGCCTCTACACTCCGAGTCAGCGTCAGCCATCGCGCGTCTGCGTCACTATCGATTCCAAACTGATGTGCCATTGCCCTTCCTTGAGCCATGTAGTCGTGATGCAGCGCTCACAGCGCAGCGGAGCATTGCCGTGTGGTGTTTACCTCAGGGGTTGCGCAGCTTGTCGCCGACCGCCAAGGGGCGCTTCGCCTCCAGCACCAGGCCGAAACTGGCGCGCTCGTAAACCGAAAACACCATCAGTACCCCCGCCTGTTTGTCAGGCAAACGCACCTGCTTTCCGGTCACAGAGTCCTGCACGCGCTCGCCTGCATGATCGATTGCCAGTACATCGCCCACCCGCAGCGACTCGCGTGCGCCGCGATTAATCACCACAATATCCAGCGCCCCGATTTGGGTCACACCACCGGCCACTGCGATCACGTATGCACCATCGATAGTGGTCTCGGGAGCTTGCGGTTGATAGGTCGATTCGACCGCTGATTCGGTCACCGGTAGCAGACGATCGCCAATGCGGATTTCCTCGCGCATTTCGGCAACGGTCAGCGCCACCATACCTTCTTCAGAAGGCGAATTCTGTAACCTCGCCTCGCCCACATCCGTGACAAAAATACCAAGCCCTTCGCCGCTGATTGGGTCCTTGAGTTTTTCCGCACGACGAACCAGCCGGTAGCTACGCGCCGTTTGCCAGGCGCCCTTGCCATAAACGGTATCCCCCACCCCGCTGATCAGCCGTCCCGCTTCGCCCGCTACGATATAAGGTGCCCGATCCAGTTCGATCACCTCAGCCACCCGGTGCTGGCGTAAAAAGGGGCCGATCTGTTGGCGCGGGATCGCAGGAATCGCCAGATCCAGTGGACTCGCGCGCATGCTGGGTGAGAGCTTAATCACTCCCTCGTCTGTGCGACCCAGTCTCGGCTCGCCTGCCTCCCATCGCAGACTCAGGGTGTCTCCGGGGTAGATGAGATGAGGGTTATCGACCTGCGGATTGCTCGACCATAGCTCACGCCATCGCCAAGGATCTCGCAGAAACAGCGTTGAAATATCCCACAGGGTGTCTCCAGCTTGAACCGTGTAGGTCAGGGGGACATCGGGGTTGAGGGTGAGCGGCTTCTCGGGTTGAGCGCCTAACCACCCCGAGCTCATCAATAGGAGCAATGCCCACAGGCCCGCTGGCCTGAGCGAGCCAGCCCAATGGCTACCGTCCCTGTCGCCGTTACGATTGATGCACATCGCAATTCCATTGCTCGCTCTCACAGCATCCACTCCGTTGTTTGCTGTCCGCTTCCTGTGCCTGCAGATCCATGGCATCGCGGTATAATCTTAGTGTGCGGGGGTGATTTGAGCAGAGCAAGACCAAATCCGAACACTTTTCCCCGCCTCGACACCCGTTCGGCACTGGAACCTTAAGCCCATGGCGCAACTTTCCATTCTTGAATTCCCCGATCCGCGGCTGCGCACTCGCGCGGTGCCGGTTGCGCAGGTCAATGCGAGAATTCGGCAACTGATCGACGATATGTTCGAAACAATGTACGCGGCGCCCGGCATCGGTTTAGCGGCAAGCCAGGTAGACGTGCACGAGCGCATCATCGTCATGGATATTACCGAGGATCATTCGGATCCACGCGTGTTTATTAACCCTGATATCACCGTCATCGACCACGCGCTAGGCACTTACGATGAAGGCTGCCTGTCCGTGCCGGGATTCTACGAAACAGTGGAGCGTCCGAGCATCGTCGAGGTCGCCGCGCTGGATCGCGAAGGCCGGCCGTTTACCGAGCGGCTCGATGGCTTGATGGGCATTTGCCTGCAGCATGAAATCGACCATCTCGAGGGGAAGCTGTTCGTCGACTACTTATCGCCACTGAAGCGACAGCGTATTCGCAGCAAGCTCGTCAAAGAACAAAAGCGTCGCTCCTAATACATGACGACACCGCTCAAAGTTGTTTTTGCCGGCACCCCAGACTTCGCTGCCCGGCATCTTGAAGGCCTAATCGACGGTCCCCACCAAGTTGTGTCGGTGATCAGTCAACCCGACCGGCCCGCAGGTCGCGGCAAGCGGCTGCAGCACTCCCCCGTCAAGACGGTGGCACTGGATGAAGGCTTGCCGGTCTGGCAGCCGGAAACGCTGAAAACTGCCGAGAGCGAAGTCATCTTGACGCGCTTCGATTGCGACATCCTGATTGTGGTGGCATACGGGCTGATTCTGCCCGCTGCCATCTTGCCGATACCTCGCCTTGGATGCCTCAACGTGCACGCATCGCTGTTACCTCGCTGGCGCGGCGCGGCACCGGTTCAAAGGGCAATTGAAGCAGGAGATACGGAAACGGGGGTCAGCGTGATGGCTATGGAACCTGGTTTGGATACCGGCCCAGTGCTCCTCACCCGAACGCTTCCCATCCAGCCACATCACACCAGCGGTGCGCTGCTGAATGATCTTGCAGAGATCGGCGTCACGGCATTGGCTGCCAGCCTCGACCAGATCGACACGCTGCTCGCCGCGGCACTGTCACAACATCATGACGAGGCGACTTATGCCCATAAAATCGATAAGACGGAGGCGGCCCTCGACTGGTCGGGGGACGCCGCCGATCTAGCCCGCCGCATTCGCGCCTTTTGCCCCGCCCCGGGCTGTTACACCCACCTGCAAAGCGACCGCTTCAAAGTGCTATCAGCCTACGCTAAGGCACAGTCCCACAACGGCCGCACAGGCGAAATTTTATCTGCAGACGAGACCGGACTTCAGGTGGGTTGTGGCGACGGCATTCTAGTGATTACGGAGGCGCAATTGCCCGGTGCCAAAGCCCAACCTATTGCCACACTGCTCAATGGTCACCGCGAGCGGTTGCAGCCGGGCCAACTTTTCAACGCCGTAACCGGCGCCTGACCATGTCCTCCCCCCGCGCTGTCGCCGCTAGCATTATCCACCGAGTGATGGGTGGTCATTCACTCAACCGCCTCTTACCCACAGCGCTGGACGCCACTGATGAGACGCAGCGCCCACTCTGTCAGGAATTGGTGTACGGCACGTTGCGAGAGTGGCCTTACCTCACTGCCATCTGCCAGGGCTTTCTCGCCAAGCCCCTGCGACGCAAAGATCAGGATGTGATGGCGTTGCTCTGCGTCGGAATATATGAACTGGAACGCCTGAATACGCCAGCACATGCAGTGGTCTCGGAGACCGTCAATGCGGCGCGATCGCTTAAAAAATCGTGGGCTACCGGCGTGATCAATGGCGTACTGCGGTCTTTTCAGCGCGCAACCACCCCCGCCGACACACTGTCTGTTGCGGAGCAGAGGGCGCTACCGATGTGGCTGCACGACCGACTCACTGCGGAATACGGTGACGGGATCGAACAGATTGCGCTGGCCGCTCGCACGCGGCCGCCGATGGCCTTGAGAGTGAACCGGCAAAGCACTTTGCGGGAGGATTATCTCAAGACGCTGACCACCGCAGGAGTCAGTGCCTCAGCCTGCGTCTCGACAGAAGACGGCGTAGTGTTGGAGCGTCCGATGGACGTCACGACAGTGCCGGGGTTTCTCGACGGCGCGGCCAGCGTGCAGGATAGTGCGGCCCAGCACGTCGCGCACATTATGGCCCCACAACCTGGAGAGCGCATTCTCGATGCCTGCGCAGCACCGGGCGGAAAAGCCTGCCACCTTCTTGAGCTGCAACCTGCGCTCCAAGAGCTGATTGCCGCTGACGTCAGTGCGCCACGACTGCAGCGGGTACTCGAAAATAGTGCTCGGCTAGGGATCACCCTCACCACGGCCGTGGCCGATGCAAGCGCGCTACCGGACACGCTGTTAGCCCGCCCGTTTGATGCCATTCTGGCGGACGTCCCGTGTTCGGCGACCGGCGTGCTGCGTCGCAATCCAGACATCAAGATCCTCAGACAGTCCGACGATGTCGACGGATTTGCCCGCCAGCAGTTGGCGATTCTGCAGGGGCTTTGGCCGGCTCTCGCAGTGGATGGGAGGTTGCTGTATGTCACCTGCTCACTGCTACAGGCCGAGAACGATGACGTCATCGCGCGGTTTACCGCAAGCAACGGCGGCGCAGTGGTAGAGCCGCTGCAACTATCTGAGGGTCTGGCACGGCAGTATGGCTGGCAAACCTTGCCCGACCCGAAAGGAGGCGACGGTCTCTACTTTTCGCTGCTGCGCAAAGCCGCCGGATAACACTGCTGCCCGCCCTCACCAACGTGACTAATCCACATGGCGTGGCGGGTTTCACTTGGTTTAAGGTGTGGGCGGGTCGTTGGGAGGGTCCAGAGGCCGGTGAAAATCATTATTCTCGGAGCGGGGCAAGTCGGCGGAACACTCGCCGAGCACCTCGCCGATGAACAAAACGACATTACCGTTGTAGACGAGCATGCGGCCACCCTGAAGCGCCTGCAGGAACGCTTGGATATTCGCACGGTGCTAGGTAATGCCGCCCACCCCTCCACACTATTAGACGCCGGCGCAGAAGATGCCGATATGCTGATCGCCGTCACTGACAGTGACGAAGTCAATATGTTGGCCTGCTCGGTGGCCTTTACGCTGTATCGCACACCCACCAAAATCAGCCGGGTCCGCTCGACAGACTACCTCGCCAAACACAAAGCGTTGTTTGACTCGGGGGCCATCCCCGTCGACGTGATTATTGGTCCAGAACAGCTGGTAACGCGCAATATCGAACAACTGATTGCAAATCCGGGCTCGCTACAGGTGTTGGATTTTGCCGACGGCCGGATTCGCCTCGTGGCCGTAAAAGCGGTCACCGGTGGGCCCATCGTGGGCCGGGAGCTGCAGGAAATTCGGGAGCATATGCCCCGCGTGGATACCCGCGTTGCCGCGATCTTCCGTCGCGGTGGTGATCCCATTATTCCCGAGGGCTCAACCGTCGTAGAGCCAGACGATGAAGTCTTTTTTATCGCCGCGCGGGAACACATTCGCGAAGTCACCTCGGAGCTCCGGGAAGTTGATAAGCCTTACCACCGCATCATGATCGCTGGGGGTGGCAATATCGGGGCCACTCTCGCCAAGCGGCTTGAAAAACAGTATCAGGTTAAAGTTATCGAGCGCTCCTATGACCGCTGTCGCGCGCTATCTGACATGCTGGAAGACAGCATTGTGCTGCATGGCAGCGGCAACGAACCCCTCCTGCTTGAACAGGAAAATATCGAAAACACCGATGTGTTCTGTGCGCTAACAGACAACGATGAGTCCAATATCATGATGTCGATGCTGGCGAAGCGGCTCGGCGCCAAAAAAGCGATTACTCTGATTACCAACTCTGCTTATGCGGATCTGATTGGCGAAGAGATCGACATCGCCATCTCACCACAACAGATCACGATCAGCAGTCTGCTCATGCACGTACGGCGCGGTGACATTAGCGCCGTGCACTCCTTACGCCGCGGCGCCGCTGAAGCCATCGAAGTAACCGCCCATGGTGACTCGCGGTCTTCAAAGGTCGTGGGACGCCGGCTGGATGAGCTGAACCTGCCTTCCAGCGTGACGGTGGGTGCCATTCTGAGAGGGGAAGCCGTACTGATCGCCCATGGCCATGTAGTGGTAGAGGCAGATGACCACGTTATTCTGTTCCTGACGGATCGCACACAAATCTCGGCAGTGGAAAAGCTGTTTGCGGTGGGCTTCGGCTTTATCTGATGCAGTTCGCGATGGCGTTCAAAATCATTGGCGTGCTGCTGATCCTGTTCAGCACGGCGATGCTTCCCTCGCTCTTCCTGTCATTAGCCGCCAAGGATGGTATCGAATCAGCTTTTGCGACCGGCCTTGCGACCACGCTGTTTGCGGGCGTGATGCTGTGGCTACCGACTCGGCATCTAAGTCGCGACCTGAATATTCGAGACGGGTTTCTGGTCACCGCGCTTTTTTGGATCGTGTTGGGGCTGTTTGGCGCCATTCCGCTATGGCTATCCCCCGGATTGGAACTCAGCCCGGTCGCGGCTATTTTTGAGTCTATTTCCGGTCTCACCACCACAGGTGCAACGGTGATTACCGGTCTGGACACCCTGCCACAGTCAATACTCCTTTACCGGCAACTACTGCAGTGGCTGGGCGGAATCGGGATCATTGTTCTGGCGGTGGCGATCTTACCCATGCTGGGCATCGGCGGCATGCAGCTTTACCGGGCAGAAAGCGCAGGGCCCTCGAAGGACCGCAAACTGACGCCGCGAATTACCAGCACCGCGAAAGCGCTGTTCGGTATTTATCTGCTCCTCACCATCGCCTGCACCGCGAGCTATTTCGCTGCGGGCATGTCGGCGTTCGATGCCGTCTGCCATGCCTTCTCTACTGTCGCGATCGGCGGCTTCTCGACCCATGACGCAAGCCTCGGTTACTACGAACAAAACCGCGTACTGCTTGTCAGTTCAGTCTTTATGCTGCTGTCCGCCGTTAATTTCGGGCTGCATTTCATCGCCCTGCAACGTCGCAATGTGCGCGTTTATGCGCGAGATTCCGAAACAGCGTTTTTTATCACGGTGATCGCTTTGGCCACGGTGGTGGTGTGTTGCCTATTGCTCACCACCGAAACCCTCGATGTCGAGAACAGCATCATTCACGGCCTGTTCCAAACCATTTCAATTGCCACCA
>CESO01044541.1_pt1 | contig 11187 bp, 8 predicted proteins | sample 356341 | NCBI WGS metagenome assembly CESO01 (sample SAMEA2621812, study PRJEB7988) | marine metagenome | biome: marine biome (ENVO:00000447); feature: deep chlorophyll maximum layer (ENVO:xxxxxxxx); material: "saline water (ENVO:00002010), including plankton (ENVO:xxxxxxxx)" | depth 35 m
CAATGCGCGCATTATCGGTCGGCGATTCCAGATTGTGCATGTCCGTTCAGCCGGCGAGATCATCGAGGTCACCACTTTCCGCCGGGGACACGACGTATCTCATACCGGACAGGAAGCTCGATCGGACTCGTCCGGGCGTCTACTTCGGGATAACGTCTACGGCACGCTCGAAGAAGATGCTCGGCGGCGCGACCTTACGATCAACGCTCTCTACTACGACACGCAGTCCAATACGCTAATAGATCAACTTGGCGGCTGCGCAGACGTGGACAGTCGAATCATCCGGATTATTGGTGATCCCGTGGAGCGCTACACGGAAGACCCGGTTCGGATGCTGAGGGTCCTGAGGTTTGCTGCCCGCCTGCAATTTGAACTGGAATCCGAGACCGAGGCAGGGATATCCAAGACGTTGGCACTACTGGAGGACATTCCGTCTGCCCGACTGTTCGACGAATGGCTGAAGTTGTTCATGAATGGTTGCTCGGCGCCGACCTTCAAATTGCTCAGCTCATATCAATTGCTGGTCCGCCTGATGGGTGGGGGTGTCAATGACGCCTTGAATCCCGAGCCTGCCCAAAACCTGCAGCTTCTTGCGCTCAGCAACACGGATCAGCGAGTGGCTGATCAACGTCCTGTCACGCCAGCCTTTCTGCTCGCAGCGCTTTACTGGCCTGCCGCGGAGCGGCGCGCCGCGACACTCCTGACAGACGGAGAATCTCCGATTCAGGCGATGCATGCCGCTGGGCAACAGATTGTCCACGAGGCATGCCAGCATCTCGCCATTCCCAAACGTTTCTCTCTCGCGATGCGCGACATTTGGGATTTGCAGCCACGCCTTGAGCGCATGCAGCCGAAGAAAATCAAAGATCTGCTCGCACACCGGTGGTTCCGAGCGGCATTCGACCTGCGCTTGCTTCGGGAAGAAACCGGTTCGCTTGGCGGCGACTGCAGTGCGTTCTGGACTACCCAGCAAAAACAGCATCCAGAGCTCGTAGGCATCAATCGAGGTCGTCAGGATGAAGGCGCCAAACGACGACCAAAGCCGCGCCGCAGGAATCGTAATCCGTGAGTGAAATAGCGGTGGCCCTGGGGTCCAACATCGACGAGCCGCTCCAGCAGCTCTCCAGCGCCTATCAGCACTTAGTCCGCCACCCGGATATCACTCCCGTAGCCGCTTCACGGGTCTATCTGTCGCCACCCCATGGACCTCAGGACCAACCCGACTTTCATAACGCGGTTATTTCCCTGCGGTCATCTCTGCCACCTGAGGCACTCCTTGCAGTGCTCCTGAGCACCGAGTGCGCGATGGGCCGACAGCGCAAACGACACTGGGGCGAGCGTTGTATCGATCTGGATTTGATCGCCTATGGCGAGGTGCAGCTGTCCACCACAACACTGGTGCTACCGCACCCAAGGGCGCACGAGCGCAGATTTGTGCTGGACCCCCTAATCGAGGTGCTCGGTAGCGAATATATATTGCCGGGTAGGGGATCACTGCGATCGCTGCAACCGCGATGCGCGGAACAAGCGATTCGCGTATTGTGTGAGTTCCCGAGATGATGACTGCCTCAGGAGAGATTGCGTTGCCCGAGCAAAACGCCTTATCCGGCCTCTCTTTGCGAGGACGCACTCTACCGACCTACATCGCGATTGAAGGACCCATTGGCGTTGGAAAAACCACGCTAGCCCGTCGCATTGCCGCTACCTTTGACTACGACCTGCTGCTTGAAGAGGCCGAGGTGAACCCCTTCCTCGAACGCTTCTATCAGGATCGGCAACAGACCGCGCTCGCGACCCAGCTGTTTTTCCTATTTCAGCGCGTCCAGAAAATCACCGAACTCAAGCAGCGTGATATGTTTGATCAAGCTCGCGTCGCTGACTTTGTCCTCGAGAAAGACCCGCTTTTCGCTAGAGTGAATCTGGATTTGGACGAATACGCGCTCTATCAGAAAGTTTTCGAAAAGATGCGCATCGATGCGCCTGTGCCGGACCTGGTGATTTATCTGCAGGCCAGCTCGGATCGGCTACTCGAGCGCATTGAACGCCGCGGCATCGATGCCGAGCGAGGGATTAATCGAGACTATCTGGAGCAACTCAACGAGGTGTACAGCGAGTTCTTTCTCCACTACGATTCGGCGCCTCTGCTCATCGTCAATGCCAATGAGATTGACCTTGCACAGGGTGATAGGGATTATGAGCAGCTTGTTGACTACATGCTGAACATTAAAAATGGCCGACACTACTTTAACCCCACTTTTTTTAGCTGAAAACCAGCTCCTAATAAGCGGTAGGGAGTCGACACAATGACAAAGCGCGTCACCATTAGCACCTTGGACAATATGAAGGCCTCTGGCGACAAGTTCGTGATGATTACGGCCTATGATGCGACTTTCGCGAAGCTTGCGAGCGAAGCGGGCGCTGACACAATTTTGGTAGGCGACTCGCTCGGCATGGTACTGCAGGGCCACGAGACAACCATCCCAGTGTCGCTGGATGCCATGGCCTACCACACGGAGTGCGTGGCCAGGGCTAGACCCCACTCATTGATCGTCTCCGACTTACCTTTCATGAGCTTCTCCAATGCGGACGACACGCTGCATGCCAGCACCCGTTTGATGCAGGCGGGCGCACAAATGGTCAAGTTGGAAGGGGGCACTTGGCTTAGCGACAGCATTCATCGACTGGTCGAGCGCGGCGTCCCTGTCTGTGCGCATTTGGGGCTCACGCCACAGTCGGTCAACGTTTTTGGGGGTTACCGGGTGCAAGGACGGACGCCCAAAGAAGCGAAGTCCATTCTTGCCGATGCCGTGGAAATACAAGACGCCGGAGCCAGTCTGCTGGTGCTCGAATGTATTCCCGCCGAACTGGCTGCCGACATCTCATCAAAGCTCGACATTCCGGTCATCGGGATTGGAGCGGGTGGCGGTACCGACGCGCAGGTATTGGTCCTGCACGACATGCTGGGCATGACCGAAACGGCTCCCAAATTTGTTCAGAATTTTATGGAGGGCGCGCCCTCGATTCAGGCGGCGTTAAAAGCCTTCGTCGATGCCGTGAAGTCCGGCGATTATCCGAAGGAAGAACATACCTACTCCTAGGTACAGGCAATGATTGTCGCTTCAACCCCCTCAGCCCTTAAAGAGCACCTCGCAGCACTGCGAACGCGAAGCGTCGCTGTCTCCTTTGTTCCCACCATGGGAAATCTGCATGCCGGTCATCTGGCTCTGATGCAGCAGGCCCGTCAGTCTGCGGAGGTTGTGGTCGCCTCTATTTTTGTGAACCCGATGCAGTTTGCCGAGAATGAAGACCTGGCCACCTATCCCCGCACGATGGACGCGGATCTTGCGGCCCTGCGCGAGGCCGGCGTAGATATGGTATTCACGCCCAATGTGGAAGACATTTACCCTGGAGGCAGCGCGCTCCATACCGCTATCCATGTGCCCGTTTTGGGCGACTCACTCTGCGGCAGGGATCGCCCCGGACACTTTGACGGCGTCTGCACCGTGGTGTGCAAACTATTTCAGATAGTGGAACCTGATATCGCTGTTTTTGGTGAAAAAGATCTGCAGCAGCTGCTAATAATCAAACAAATGGTGAGAGATTTGGGTTTGCCTGTAGAGGTGCAACACGGCCCTACCCAGCGTGCTGAAGACGGCCTCGCGCTGAGCTCTCGTAACCAGTATCTGTCTGATGCTGAACGCGCACTGGCACCCTTACTTTGGCAAACCCTGCAGGATTGTGCTCAGGCACTCAAAACACCCGCAATCAGCGAGGCCGAGCGTGTTCTAACACCGGCCCGAGACGCACTTCAGCGCGCCGGTTTTGCTGTCGATTATCTGGAACTGCGCACACTATCGGCTTTAGACCTGATCCATCAGGTGACAGAAGACTGTGCCGTGTTTGTCGCCGCACGCCTCGGCCGAACCCGCCTCATCGACAACATTCAGATTCTGGCCCCCTAACTCGATCGGGGGGACACCGGTATCCGAATGTCCTCAACCAGTTGCTGGACCGATTCGGGCGGCGGTGCCGTCAGTCGACTGACGAATAGGCTAACCGTGAAATTCACCAGCGCCCCCACCACACCGAAAGCATTCGGCTCGATGCCAAAGAACCAGTTCGGTGGTAAATCGCCAAGGAAGCCGGTTCCCGGAATGAACATGATGCCCTTGTGCTGGAAGACATAGGCTAGCGTCACACCAATGCCTGCAAGCATGCCCAAAATGGCACCCTCTCGAGTGACCCGCTTGGAGAAAATACCCAGCAATAGCGCTGGAAAAAGTGAGGCGGCCGCGAGCCCAAAGGCCAAGGCCACCGTACCCGCCGCAAAGCCGGGAGGATTCAGGCCGAGATAACCCGCACCCAGAACCGCCACGGCCATCGCGAGACGCGAGGCCATCAGCTCCTGACGCTCGGAGATATCGGGCATTAGCGTCCGCTTAAGTAGATCGTGCGAAATCGCCGATGAGATTGCCAACAAAAGTCCCGCTGCTGTCGAGAGTGCCGCCGCCAACCCCCCGGCTGCCACCAGCGCGATGACCCAGTTAGGTAAATTCGCGATCTCCGGGTTGGCCAGCACAAGAATGTCGTTATCCAGCTTCACTAGTTCGTTGGTTTCAGGATCAGCCGAGTACTGAATCAAACCATCGCCGTTTTTGTCGTCAATACCGAGCAGCCCGGTCTGCTCCCAGTTTTTAAACCAGGCCGGACGCTCCTCAATAGCCAGATGTTGGCCAGGTTCTGGCGCCAGGGTTTGCATAATATTAAGGCGCGCCATCGCTGCCACTGCCGGCGCCGTGGTGTAAAGAACGGCAATAAAGAGTAGCGCCCATCCTGCGGACGCTCTGGCAGCACGCACCGTCGGAACGGTAAAAAAGCGAATGATGACATGGGGCAATCCGGCTGTGCCAATCATCAGTGATGCTGTAAATGCGGCCATATTCAGCGTGCTGCCGCGAACCGAAGTGGTGTACTCCTGAAAGCCAAGATCCAGCAGGGTCTGATCAAGCTTTTGCAACAAATAGGTGCCGTCAGCGAGAGTAGAACCCAACCCCAGCTGCGGAATGGGCTGCCCTGTAAGCTGCAAACTAATGAAGACGGCCGGTACGGTGTAGGCGAAAATCAGCACACAGAACTGTGCAATCTGGGTATAAGTGATGCCTTTCATGCCTCCCAGCACGGCGTAAAAGAATACGATGAACATGCCTGAAAACAGACCGGTCTCGTAGTCCGTCTCGAGAAAGCGGGAGAACGCCACGCCAATGCCTTTCATCTGACCAATCACATAGGTGACCGAACAGATAATCAGACAAATCACGGCCACCACGCGCGCCGCATCCGAGTAGTAACGATCACCGATAAATTCGGGCACCGTGAACTTCCCGTACTTTCTCAGATAGGGCGCGATGAGCATCGCCAGAATCACATAGCCGCCCGTCCAACCCATGAGAAAAACAGAGCCACCGTAGCCGTTGTAAGAGAGGCCGATGAGTCCCGCCATGGAAATGAATGACGCCGCAGACATCCAGTCAGCGGCCGTCGCCATGCCGTTAGCAACAGGATGGATACCTTTCCCGGCGACGTAAAACTCTTGAGTCGTGCCAGCACGGGAACGGATAGCGATCAGGATATACAGCGCGAAGGAAGCACCCACGACCCAGTAAGTTGTCTCAGTCAGACTCATGCCTCGGGTTCCTCAAGGCCAAGGCGCTTTTCCAGTCGCGCCATCACGCTCGCGTAACTAAAAATCAATATGATGAAAGCATAGATCGCACCCTGCTGGGCAAACCAGAACCCCAACTTGAACCCGCCCAACCGGATCTGATTCAGCGGCTCCACCCACAACACGCCGCATCCCAAACTGACCACAAACCAGATACTGCCTAAAATCAGCATCCAACGACGGTTCTCCCGCCAATAGGTGCGGCGAATTGTTTCAGCGTCAGAAAGAGCCATACCCTGTTCTCGGTTGATTTCAATATTTAACTTGGCGACAAACGCCGTCGATAAACATCAACCGCGTTGCCTGCTGTGTCTATGGCCTTCAGTCAGGCCCACAGGAACGCCGACTGTAGCATCTTGGGCAGCTCCAAGAGCACCGGTGTCGAGGCTTGTTGTGCGGTACCGTGTCGCCTAACATCGTTGCCACCCGCTGAATCGGACTGATTTGATGACTGCCTCACGTTCCTATCCCATCCCCAATAGCTTTAGTGATGCGCATGTCACACCCGAGCGCTATGAAGCGCTTTATCAGCAGTCCCTTGAGGACCCCACAGTATTTTGGTCGGAGCAGGCGACGCTGCTTGATTGGCATACCCCCTGGAATGAGGTCTCCAATACGGATATCAGTACTGGAACTGCTCACTGGTTCGTCGGCGCTCGACTCAATGTGTCGGTGAATTGTATTGACAGACATCTGCCGCACCGCGCCAATGATATCGCCATCATTTGGGAAGGAGACCACCCCGATGACAGCCAGTCTTTTACTTATCAAGAGCTGAAAGACCACGTCTGCCGTTTCGCCAACGTGTTGAAAGATCGCGGGGTGGGTAAGGGCGACCGGGTCTGTATTTACATGCCCATGATCCCCGAAGCGGCATTCGCCATGCTGGCCTGCGCTCGCATTGGTGCCATTCACTCTGTGGTGTTTGGCGGTTTCTCTCCCGAAGCCCTGAAGGACAGGATAAATGACGCGGCATGCCGCATGGTGATCACCGCGGATGAGGGTGTTCGTGGTGGTAAGACCGTCCCTCTAAAACAAAATGTCGATGCAGCGCTGGCGCAGGTGGATTGTGTTGACAGTGTCATCGTGGTCAGACGCACGGGATGCGAGACCGACTGGAACGAGGGGCGTGACGTCTGGTATCACGAAGCCATCTCGTCGATCAGTGATGACTGCGAGCCAGAGTGGATGGACAGCGAAGACCCGCTGTTCATCCTCTACACGTCGGGCTCTACCGGCAAGCCAAAAGGCGTACTGCACACGACCGGTGGCTACCTACTGCAAGCGGCGATGTCGATGAAATATGTATTCGACTATCGCGAGGGCGAAACCTACTGGTGCACAGCTGATGTCGGCTGGGTCACCGGCCACACGTATATCGTCTATGGTCCACTGGCCATCGGCGCCCGAACGCTGATGTTTGAGGGCGTGCCTACCTATCCTGCTGGCGACCGGTTCTGGCAGGTCATTGCCAAGCACGAAGTTAATCTTTTCTTCACCGCACCCACCGCGATCCGAGCGCTGCATGGCCTGGGCGACGAGCTGGTGACGCGCCACGACCGCAGTTCACTTCGCATCATCGGGTCGGTTGGCGAACCCATCAACCCCGAGGCATGGGAGTGGTACCACCGTGTTGTCGGGGACAGCAGATGTCCTATTGTCGACACATGGTGGCAGACCGAAACAGGTGGCGTCATGATTACACCGCTTCCTGGCGCCCACGCCCTCAAGCCAGGGTTCGCCAGCTTTCCCTTTTTTGGGGTGGAACCGGCGCTTCTGGATGAAGAGGGACGAGAGATACAGGGTGCAGGTGCGGGCTACCTGGTGATCAAACGATCTTGGCCCGCTCAGATTCGAACCGTTTATGGCGATCATCAACGCATGATCGACACGTATTTCACTACCTATCCGGGCTACTACTTTACGGGTGACGGGGCGCTACGGGATGAGGATGGATATCTGCGCATCACCGGTCGCGTCGATGACGTGCTCAACGTTTCGGGTCATCGAATGGGCACTGCCGAGGTAGAGAGCGCTCTGGTACTCCATAAAGACATCGCGGAAGCGGCCGTGGTGGGCTTTCCCCACGACATCAAGGGCCAGGGTATTTATGCCTACGTGACGCCCATGAGTGGCTTAGAAGACAGTGAGGCGCTCCGTAACGAACTGATCGCACTGTGCGTCAGAGAAATAGGCCCCATCGCCAAGCCTGATAAGATTCAGTGGGCACCGGGATTACCCAAAACCCGATCGGGCAAGATTATGCGCAGGATCTTGCGTAAAATAGCGGAAAGAGACCTTGAAAATATCGGTGATATTTCAACACTTGCTGACCCAACTGTAGTGACGCAACTTATCGAAAACAGATCGGATAACTAGGGCAGAAAAACGGTCCCGTTTACATCGATGCTCCTAAAGCTCCCCTCCTGAACTAATAAGAGTGACAAATGTTTAATAATGATAATGGCGCGGCACGGTACTCCAAATGTCCAAATGCTGGGCGTCTGTTCTTCGTGCTCCTATCTGCATATTTGCTCACGCCTAATGCAATCTCTCAAGAAACTGACGAGGCTGGTGCCATAGAGGAAGTGACCGTCACCGGCAGCTACATTCGATCAACTGCAACGGATAATGCATCACCGGTAGAGATCATCTCATCTGACTATATCGCCAACTCAGGCGCCATTGATGTCGGCGAGCTGACAGCAAAATGGAGTTTCGTATCTGGATCCGAAAACAACCCAGACGCCTTTACCGCCGGAGAGACCCAAGGAACTAGCAACGTAAACCTGCGGGGGCTCGGTCTCAGCTCTACATTGGTTCTTATTAATGGAACGCGACAAACTTTCAGCGGTGGAGTTGCAAATGATGGCAGCGTCTTTGTAGATACCAGCACAGTTCCCATCACAGCGATTGACCGAGTGGAAATCCTTAAAGAGGGCGCCACTGCCACCTATGGGTCAGACGCCGTAGCAGGTGTTGTGAATTTTATTCTGCGCAAAGATTTCGAGGGTCTTGAAATAGGAGGGGGCTACGAGGAAATAGCGAACGGCAGCGCCGGCAAAAGCTCCTTTAACTTTCTCACAGGCTTTAGTGGAGATCGAACAAAGGGCTTTGTCACTGGCACTTATTTTGAACAAGAAGCACTCAGTTCAGCGGCGCGCCCTTATACCACCGAGAATGCGGTAAGCAGCTTGGGCCGCAGCTTTCTAGTGCTGGGCTCCGACGCAACTGCAATCGGAGAATACGCAGGCTCCTATAACTACCTCGAGACCGTCGCGGATCCGGCGTGTCAAGCAAATGGCGGCATTCTGGGCAGCCCTTTTGTCGCGCAAGCCACCAGCGGAAGCAGCACAGGCGGTGGTGAAAAGTGCGGCTTTCTATATGGACCGCGCTTCAATCTCGTAAACAAAGAGAGCAAAGCGCAGTTATATGGCACGGTCTCTCATTCCTTGTCCGAGTCTTTATCGGTGGCACTAGAGTTCGGATGGACGAGACACGAAGTAAAGGACAACCCGCAATCACCTTCCTATCCCAACTTATCTTTCCCGACGATCCTGCCAGGCCAAGCAGGTAGCCCTTTCGATGTGCCTGTAAGGTGGTATGGCAGGCCCTTTGGCGCAGAAGCAGCATCACCTCTGGCTCCTCGTAAAAGCGACACAATCAGAAGTTCCCTGGTAATTAATAAGCAGATGACGAACGCTTGGTCATGGAATCTCGCAGCAACTTACTCTCTGAATGATCGGCACGTGTATCAACCAGATACGGTTAAATCGAGACTAAATGCTGCACTATCAGGGGTTGGTGGTAGTAGCGGATTAGAAAGCTTTAGCCCCTTCGACCCCGGTGAGAACAGCTCAGCGCTGATTGATTGGATGAGCTATCAGACAAGCACCAACAAAGAAACCGACCTGACAGTCGTTGATTTTGTAGTGAGTGGTGACATCTGGGAAACGAAGGCTGGAGCCATCGGACTCGCTATGGGCGGCCAATGGCGCAGAGAAGGCTTCTCTGTCAAACGCAACGAGCTGTATACCCAACAAGTCGATCCCGAAACTGGAGAGACTATTCCCGTAGACCTTATCTTTTTGGGGGGTGGGCTACCTGTTGACCAGTCCAAAAACAGCATGGCGATATTTGCCGAAGCAAATATCCCGATAACCAAATCACTAGAGGCGAATCTTGCCGCAAGATTCGAGGATCTAGAGACCGATAGCAGCATTGATTCAAAGTTGGGGGTGAAATGGAGTCTTTCAGACGCTCTCACTTTACGGGCTTCGGGATCAACTACGTTTAGAGAACCCTCACTAATACAAATTTACAATCAGGAAACCTCGCTGCAAGGATTGGTCGATCCGCTAACCGGATCGAGTAGCGCATTGTTTGTTCAGGTTAACTCTACTGGTAACACCGCCCTTAAACCTGAGACTTCGAGCAATTGGAATGCTGGGGTTATTTACTCACCGTCCGAAAACCTGACACTCAGACTTGATTATTGGAAATTTGACTATGAGGACGTCATCACGGTGCAAAACGCTCAGGGAAAGCTGAATAGCGACCCTATGGGAGCTGATATCCTGCGAGACTCAGCGGGGACACTTTCTGGCGTTAATGTTGAGTATTTGAATGCACAGGAGGTCAATGCTGACGGCTTTGACTTGGCCGTCGATTGGTCAGCCTCACTGCTGAATGGATGGTTACGAATCAACCTCTCAACCACCCACTTCCTCGGCTATGAGATTCCCTGCACGGGCGCCAATACTAAAGGTTGCAGTGGTGCCAGTGGAATGCAAGACGTGGTTGGTTACTTCAATTTTGACAACTTCGCTCGCTCCATGCCCGAAACTAAAGTCAACACAACCATCGAGTGGGCGTCAGACAGCCATAAGCTGGCTCTGATGATGTTTTACGTATCAGATTATCAAACTACCAGACCGATTCCTGATTCAGCTCGGCTTGAGGGCTACACGGATCGAATCGACTCATGGAGCACATTGGATGTTCAATATTCATACAGGCATCGTTTTAATACCGTAGAAACCACATTTACCTTGGGAGCCAAAAATCTGACGGACGAAAAGGCGCCTAAAGTTTATGACGCCGCAAACTTCAGTTACGACTCCAAGCAGCATGATCCCCGCGGCCGTATGTGGTATCTGCAATTACGTGCTGCGTTTTGAGCGCTCCATTATCGATATCAAAAAAAAACCGCGGACACTGCCGCGGTTCCTGAGTTCGCTTGACGCTGATTACATTGCCAAGCCGTGCTTGCTAGCAGAGCCTACTCTTGCTCCAACGACTCCTCTTCGGGGGTCGCATCATCGGCAGCATCCGCTGATGCTTCAGCGACATCAGCAGCAATCTCTCGCATCGATAACTTGATACGACCGCGCTGGTCGACGTCAAGCACCTTAACCTGAACTTCCTGTCCTTCAGACAGATAGTCAGTGACGTTTTCGACGCGC
>CESO01134133.1_pt1 | contig 11180 bp, 7 predicted proteins | sample 356341 | NCBI WGS metagenome assembly CESO01 (sample SAMEA2621812, study PRJEB7988) | marine metagenome | biome: marine biome (ENVO:00000447); feature: deep chlorophyll maximum layer (ENVO:xxxxxxxx); material: "saline water (ENVO:00002010), including plankton (ENVO:xxxxxxxx)" | depth 35 m
GTTCATCCTGAGCCAGGATCAAACTCTTCGTTGTAGTTCTTTAAACTTGTCTACAACATAATAAATATGAAAAGGTCTCAAAATGGTTTTGCTTTCAATTCGTATCAATTAAGATACGCGCTGTCATTTTCTAATTTTTCAAAGATCGTATCACTAAATTTTTGTTAAGTTTAGCGGCTGCAAATATAAAACCATTTTTTGCCTAAACAACACCTTTTTATAAAAATTTTTTAAAAGATTTTATATAATTAAGTATTAACTATATAATAAACTGTTAAACAACTATTTAGACTTATAATTTACAAAAAAAATAAAATGCAATTGTTATTTATTGAAAAAAGTTCCAGACAATTCCAAAACGAACTACAAAGTCTCTATAAGGGTAATTTGGAGCAGAAAAAAAATTATATCCAGTAATTGATGAATTTAAATGTTCAGCTTTTAAAAAAAGCCTTGTCTGTTGAACTTTTGCGTTTATAAAAAAATCAAATCTTGGAAAACCTCCTATTGTAATTTCATCTTGATTTATGAAATCTCCCAACAAAGGATTATATCTGTCAGAATAGTATTCTGAAAAATATTGAGCCGTAATTCCAGTTTGAAGCCTCATGGCTTTTTTAAATACATCTGAAGTAAAACTTACTGTACTTCTCAAAATAAACTCAGGTACATTTAAAGATTGAGATATCAATTTATTAGTTGAAAAAAAATTATCAGAATTAACTGCCTGATATTGAAAAGTATTATTAAGAGAAAATTTACCAAAATCAAATTGTCCTTTATATCTTATTTTAAGGTAATTAATGGTTTTATTTTCTTGATACGGAAAAATTAAAAAAGACGAATCAGGACTTTCTTGAGGAATATCAAAGCCTTGAGAAACTAATGATAATTGATTTTCTGAAAGTTCCTTATCAATTAAAACAGAAGGCTGTGCCTTATAAAAAGTATAATTGTCAATATTTTGATATAAAATTGTTAATTCCCCAAAACTGCAATTTGAAATCTCGATTTTAAAATGTGCTGTTCTTTGATTTTTAAATTCAGGATTGAACCAATTGTAGTTTTTATAATCAGACTGATAAAGAATAAAATTAAAATCAGGATTCTGAGATCTAAATCCAAATTCAGAGGAAAAATAAATCTTTTTGTTAAAATTAAATTTTATTCTTGATAAAAAATGATCACTTATCCAATCAGACTGAATTGTTTTTTTAAAATCTGCATTTAAATGGATATTTGAAATCCTCTTTTCCCAATTAGAATTTATGAAAATTTGTGTTGGTTTAAGTTTGTTTGGAATTAAACCTGAATCAGTAAAATAGACAGATCTAAAAGAATAATCTGATTTATGGAATTCTACTGATGGAGTTAATTTTCCAAAAAAAGAATAATTTAAATTTAGAAAAATCTTATTCTCCATCTTTCTAAGCTTAGAATAATCATAAATACCATTTTGATTTAATATTTCACCAAAAAAGAAAGAACTATTCTGATAAAACCTATAGGACTTGGTCTCATAATTAAATTCATGACCTATTTGAAATTCAGATGATGATTTTTGTTTTCTTAAAATTTGCCAAAAGTGATTTACATGGTATCTTTTTCCAGTTAATTGATTTTCCCCATTTGTAAAACGATTTTCCAATAAGGACCTGTCTAAAAAATCTGGATCACCCTCCTCAAATGATTTTTTAGAATCTGGCTTTAAACCACCATTTTCTTGATTTGTTATTGATTGAGAATTATAATGTATGCTTGCATTATATCTTTGACTTTTATCTTTAATTAAAAACGCCAACTTAAAGTTACTATTATTTGACCTTACATTAATATATTTTCCAAGTGACCTCATTCCCTTATATGAAATCGCATAATTAAAATTAGGACTTGTATTTACAGTAATTAATGCATCTAACATTTGTCCCTGTTCAAAAGTTGTTTTAAAAAACAATTCGGATAAAGGGGTGGGAACATTATAATATTTTATGTCTTTTTTTTCACTGTAACTAAAATGTTTAGATCTTGCTCCCATTTGAGGCAAAACTGATCTATCAAAAAAATTATAACCAAGAGAGTTAAAGGCATGGCCTGTATTAGTAAAAGGCAGCAACTCAAAATAGTCTCTTCTTAGATAATTCATTTTATATTCTTTTTGAATAGAAATTGTCGTATCGACAAAATCAATTGATTTTTGATAGTCAATAATTTTATACATATCTATTGTTATTGAGTCATTATTTATTGAGTCAATTACTTCATCGTTAAGAATACCATTTTCTGAAATTTTACTTATTGTGTCAGCTAAACTGGATTTAAAAATAGTGTCATATTTATTAATTATTATTTTTTCGGAATTTAAGTTTGATTTATTTAAATTTAGTGAGTCAATTACATTATTTTGATTAAATAAATGTCCAGAAAAAATAAATAATAAAATTCTTATTAGCATTTGCAAATTAAATAAATAACTAATTTTAAAATAAAAGTAATTAATTAAATCTCTGAATAAAAATAAATGTTATTACAAAATCAACTTAGAAATGGTTTTGAGGCAGGAACAGACGAAGCAGGTAGAGGTTGTTTAGCAGGACCCGTTGTGGCTGCTGCAGTTCTTCTTCCTAAGAATTTTAATGAACCAATGATAAAAGACTCGAAAAAATTAAATGAAAAACAGAGAATTCTTTTAGAAAAAATTATTAAAAAAAAAGCTTTATCTTATTCAATATCGATATGCTCACCAAAAGTAATTGATAAAATAAATATTCTAAATGCATCAATCAAAGCAATGCATAAATCAATTTCTAAATTATTAATTCAACCCTCCCATATAATTGTTGATGGAAACTATTTTAAACCATTCAAACAAATCCCTTACAAGTGTATAATAAAAGGAGATAATAAATTTGCTAATATTGCAGCTGCTTCCATTCTTGCCAAAAATTATAGAGATAAATTCATGATAAAAATATCAAAAGAATTTCCTGCCTATAAATGGGAAAAAAACAAAGGATATCCAACAAAAGAACATAGAGATTTAATTAAAAAAAATGGAGTTTGTATTCATCATAGAAAAACATTTAAACTTTATAGCAATCAACTAATTTTTGATTTGTAAAGATTTAATTAATATTGTGAATCCATTTATTAATTTTGAAAAAAAATAATTATTAAAATTTTGATTAAATTAAAATTCATTCTTTTATTTTCATATTTAACAATTTTTCAATTCTTTTCCTCTTGCAGTGAATTAGTAAATGAAAAAAAATCTCATTTTGATTGGATCCCACAAGAAACCAATCTTGTAATTCAAATAAATAACAATAATAAATTTATTAATGAATTAAAAAATAATAAAATTTTATCTTTTATTAAAAATTTGAATCCTGAAATATCAAAATCTATTTCTGATATTTTACCCAATGAAAAATCAGAAAAATATTTAATATTCTTATCAAACATAGGAAAAGAAAAAATTGGTTTTACATATTTAGGAAAATCCGGTGTTGTTAAAAATGACTCATTAGCAGAAAATATTAATTACGGTGGCCACAAGATTAAAATTATAGAAAACCAAAAAGGAAAATATTTTTCAGCAACAATCAAAAATAAATATATAACCTCCAATTCAAAATTAATTATTGAAAATTATATTAGAAATCATAAAAAAAATGCCTCTGTAATCATTTCTCCAATTTTCAATGAACTTATTAAGTCCATTGACCCAGAAGCAGATATAAATTTACTTGTAAACCCCAAAAAAGCAATGTACCTAGATGTATATAAAAAACTACAAGTTTTTTTTCCAAAAATAAATTTTTCATGGAATGCATTTGATATAATTTTAGGTGATTCCAATATTGAACTTAATGGATTTATAAAAATACAAGATTCGTTGGGAGACCCTCTAACTTTAATAAAAAATAAAAAAATTAAAAAAACAGAATTAGATAAAATAGTTCCAAATACTTTTACTTCTTTTTTTTCAATACCATATAATAATATTGAAAAACTTGAAGAAAATTATAGAAAATACATTACTCAAAAAAATATTGCTTTAAAAGAAAATAATCTAAAAATACTCAGTAGTGTTGATGAAATAGGTTGGATAAAAAACAAAGAAAATGAATTTTTAATTCTTCATTCAAAAAATAGAAATATTACGAATAGCTTATTAAATATTGACGAACAACTTCAAAAAAAATATAGAGACATTAAGTATTTCCCATCAAAAATAAATTCACAATTAAATAATTTATCTGAAATTCTGGCAAATCCAGTAAATGCAAAATGGGTTGCAATGTTTGAAGATTTTTTTATTTACAGTGAAACTGAAAAAAGTTTAAAAAACCTTATCAATTCAATCATTGATAAAAATATCTTATCATCAAATGAAATGTATTTAAACTTTAAAAAAAAATTAGCGAATGAGAATTCATTTCTTTGGATAGGGAATCCTAATGAAATTTTCAATAATTCGAATAAAAAAATATCAAAAAGTAAAATACTTAAATTAAATGATTTCAAAAAACTTAAACAAATTGCTTTGCAAGGAATTTATGACCAAGGATTTATTCATGTTTATCTCAGAATTAATCAAAATCAAGAAAAAAAAGAAAAAAATAAAATTTTAAATCAATATAGTTTTAATCTTGATTCACCTACATTATCGAATCCTATTTGGATAAAAAATCATTTAACCAAAGAAATGGATATTGTAGTCCAAGATGTCAACAATGTCTTATACTTATTTTCTAATAAAGGAGTGCTATTATGGAGAAAAAAACTAGATTCTAATATTGTAGGCGATATTAAACAAGTTGATTTATACAAAAATAAAAAATTCCAAATGGCATTCAGAACCGAAAATAAATTCATTATTTTAGATAGAAATGGTAAAATTGTTAAGCCCTTTTCGATTAGCTTACCTAAGTCTGAAATTATACAGCCAATTTCTGTTTTTGATTATGATAATAATAGGAATTATAGGTTTGTTTTAGCCCAAGGTAATTCAATTAAAATGTACAATTCTAAAGGGAAAATTGTTAAGGGGTTTAATTTTACTAATTCAAATTCGGATATAATCAATTCTCCAATTCATATTAGAATTAAAAATAAAGATTATATTATTGTTCAAGAGTCAAATGGTAACCTTAATATTCTCGATAGAAAAGGTAATCCAAGAATTAATTTGAAACAAAAAATTAATTTTTCTAAAAATAAAGTATACCATTATTTAGATACTTTTACTACTACAAACAATAAAGGCCAATTAATTCAAATAGATGAAAAAGGTAATTTAGTTTTATCAAATTTAAACCTTGATAACAGTCATGAAATAGAAAGTAATTTTGAATCACTAATAACTTTTTCGAAAAACATATTAACTATAAAAGGAATTCCAATTACACTTCCATATGGAAACTACTTTAAACCAAAATTATTTTATTTAAATAAATCACTTTATGTCTCTATAACTGAAAAAGATGAAAATAAAGTTTATTTATTTGATGATAATGGAATTATTATTAATGGATTCCCAATTTTCGGAAAAAGTCCAATTGATATTTCAAATTCTGACTTAGATAAGGCTTTAGAAATAATTGTAAGATCAGAGGAGGACGGATTTATAATTTACGAAATGAACTGATTTTTTTCCTCTATTTTCGCATTAAATAATTTCTCAAAATTTTTTTTTATCAAAGTTTTAACTCTATCAATTGAGATTTCTTTATTTAATTCATTTTTTAATGAAGTGACCTTTTTACCATGAATACCACAGGGAATTATATGATTAAAATAATCTAAATCTGTATTGATATTTAAAGCAAACCCATGCATTGTAACCCATCTACTTGCCTTAACTCCAATCGAACATATTTTTCTTGCGTACTGACTTTCAGGATCAATCCAAACCCCAGTATCACCTGAACTTCTTTCTGTCTTTAAATTAAATTCATTATTAGTTAATATAACAGTTTCTTCAAGTAACCTCAAATACTTGTGAATATCAGTAAAAAAATTTTCTAGATCCAATATGGGATAAACCACTATTTGTCCTGGCCCGTGAAAAGTTATATCTCCTCCTCTGTTGGTTTTAAAATATTCAATTTTTAAATCCTCTAACTGTTTTTTATTGATTAATAAATTATTCTTATTTCCACTTTTACCAATTGTAATTACAGGGGGATGTTCAACAAAAAGAATATGATTTTTTGTGTCTAAAGAAGTTTTATTTTTTCTATTGTTTAATTTTTGATTTATAATTTGACTTAATAAATTCTCTTGAATTTCCCATGATTTTTTATAGGAACAAAGACCCAAATCATTTAACAAAATCTTATTGTTTTTATTCAAATTTTATTATGTTTTTTAAATTTTTTAATAATTTGTTTAATGGTTTTTTAAAATTACTCATAAATCATTCAACTAATATAATTTAGATTAAAATTAATTTTAAAAAATATTGATGAATCATTGACTTGAGATTAATGATTTACTCATTATATTTGATAAAATTTATCATGCTTAAATTATCAGAACAAGAAATAATTAGAAGAGAAAAGTTAGAAAAACTTATTAAACTTGGAATAAATCCATATCCTGCAGCATTATATCCTGTTAATGCAAATTCTAATTCTATAAAAAAAAACTTTAAAGCTAATCAAAAAGTAATTTTAGCAGGTAGACTTATGTCAAGAAGAATTCAAGGGAAAGCCAGTTTTGCTGAAATTCAAGATAGTGATGGTAAAATTCAATTATATTTTAATAGAGATGAAATTTGTCTGGATGATGATAAAACACTCTACAACGATATTTATAAAAAATTATTAGATATTGGAGATATTATTGGGGTTGAGGGACTATTATTTAAAACAAAAGTTGGTGAAAAAACTGTTTTAGTTAAAAAATTCTCTATTTTGAATAAATCTCTCAAACCTATCCCAATTCCCAAGACAGATACTGAAGGTAATGTATATGACCAGTTTAGTGATGCTGAATCTAGATACAGGCAGAGATATATTGATTTAATATTAAATCCTGATGTAAAAGAAACTTTTATAAAAAGAACGAAAATAACTAACACTATACGAAACTTTTTAAATAAAAAAAACTATCTCGAAGTTGAAACACCAATTTTACAACCGATCCCAGGAGGAGCAAGTGCTAGGCCATTCATAACTCATCATAATTCATTAAATATCCCTCTATATCTAAGAATTGCAAATGAATTATATCTTAAAAGGTTAATTGTTGGAGGATTTGATGGTGTTTTTGAATTTGCAAAGGATTTTAGAAATGAAGGAATGGACAGGTCTCATAATCCCGAATTTACTGTTATGGAGCTTTATGTTGCTTACAAAGATTATTTTTGGATGATGGAAAACACAGAAAAATTGTTAGAAAATGTTGCAATTGAATCAAACGGATCTACAAAAATTAAAGTTAAAAATTCTGTAATTGATTTTAAAGCCCCATACCCCAGAATAACTATTATTGAAGCAATAAAAAAATTTACTGGTTTTGATATTTCCGAAATGGGATTAAAAGAACTATTTAATATTGCTAAAGAATTAGAAATTGATGTAGATGAATCAATGGGAAAAGGAAAGCTGATTGATTCAATTTTTGGTGAAAAATGTGAAAGAAATTTTATTCAACCTACCTTTATTATTGATTATCCTATTGAAATGAGTCCCCTTACAAAAAAACACAGAGACAATCCTAAACTCACTGAACGATTTGAGTTAATTGTTAATGGTAAAGAACTAGCAAATGCATATTCAGAATTAAATGACCCTATTGACCAGAGAAAAAGATTTGAGGAACAACTTAATCTGAATAAAAAAGGCGACGATGAGGCAATGTTTATTGATGAGGATTTTCTTAGAGCTTTAGAATACGGTATGCCCCCAACCTCTGGAATTGGAATTGGAATAGATAGACTTGTAATGCTCATGACAAACAATACTTCTATACAAGAGGTAATTTTCTTTCCTCAAATGAAACCTGAAAAAAAAGAATTACAATTAAATGAAGATGAAATAAATTTAATAAAAAATCTTGATGAAAAAATACCAAAAGAATTAACTGATTTTAAAAAGCAATTTAATTTAAGTAATAAAAAATGGGATAAATACCTCAAGAATCTTTCTAAAAAGGAAATTATAAAAATTTATAAAGATGAAAAAGGTTTATGGATCATACTTAAATAACCATTCTTTTTAAGACATTCTCAAAGGTGTTTAAAGTATAATCTATATCTTCATAACTCAATGCATCATTTAAAAAATAACTTTCGAATGGGCTTGGAGGAAGATATATGCCAGCATTTAACATTTCATGAAAATATTTCTTAAAATAATTATTATTCCCTAATGCAGAGGAATTAAAATCAATTACTGGTCCTTCGGTAAAATGCAATGAAATCATTGATCCAAAACTATTAATTGAAAAAGGAATATTTGATTTATTTAAAAGAGATTCCATTTCAAAATGTAACTTTTTTGTTTTTCTGTCTAAACTTTTAAAAATTTTAGTATCATTGTTTAGTATATTTAAAATTGTATAACCAGCTTCCATTGCAATTGGATTTCCGCTCAAAGTCCCTGCTTGATATATATCACCCTCTGGAGCTAATTTATCCATTATTTGATTTGTTGAAGCGAATGCCCCTACAGGTAAACCACCACCAATTACTTTACCAAAAGTTACAATATCTGCATTTATAGATAATCTTTCTTGAGCTCCACCTCTGGATAAGCGAAAACCTGTCATAACTTCATCAAAGATCAATAAAGACTTATTCTGATCACAAATCTCTCTCAAACTTTCTAAAAATCCTACTTTTGGAACAATACAGCCCATATTACCAGCAACTGGTTCAATAATTACTGCAGCTATCTTATTTTTATTTTTTTTGAAAATTTCAAGAACGCTATCAATATCATTGTAATTAGACAAAAGAGTGTCCTTGGCAGTTCCTTGTGTTACACCAGGACTGTCTGGAGATCCAAAAGTTATAGCTCCGCTGCCAGCTTGAATTAAAAAAGAATCGGCATGACCATGATAACAACCCTTAAACTTAATTATTTTTTCTTTTTTTGTAAATCCTCTAGCAAGTCTAATCGCACTCATACATGCCTCAGTCCCCGAATTAACAAATCTTATTTTTTCAATATTAGGAACCATATCAATTGCTAATTTTGCAATTTTATTTTCAATTTCTGTAGGAATACCAAATGAAGTCCCTTTTTCTAATCTTCTCTTTATAGCATCTAATACTGGTTTAAAGGCATGACCTAAAATCATTGGCCCCCAACTAGAAATGTAATCTATGTATCTATTACCATCAACATCATATAAATAACTCCCTTTTGCTTTATCTATGAAAATTGGAGATCCCCCAACAGATTTAAAAGCTCTAACAGGTGAATTTACTCCACCTGGGATAAATCTTTTTGCATTTTCAAATAACAAACTGCTTCTTTTATAATTCATAATAATTATTAATTAGGAATTATTAATTCCTGGCCAACAAAAATAATACTATCATTTAATCCATTTTTAATTTTTAAAACTTCTAATGAAATTTTATATTTTTTTGAAATTGAAAACAAAGTATCTCCCTTTTTTACAAAATAGGTTTTATTATTCTTTTTCTTGTTCAATTCTTTATAATTAGAGTCGAATTTATCTAAATTAAATCTTTCAATTAGACTAATTAATTTTTCAGGATATTTAGGATCTGTGGCATAACCAGCTTTTTTTAATCCTTTAGCCCAACCCTTATAATTTTTAGTTTTTAAATTAAATAAAAAAGAATATCTCTCTCTATTTACTAAAAATAATGAATGATCCCTGTATGATTCAGATGGATTTTTATATTTTCTAAAACATTCTTGCTTTTTATCATCATCATGATAAATTTTTTTGCCCTTCCATTTTTTATGACATTTTATTCCAAAATGATTATTAGCTTTAACTGCAAGTCTACCAAGTCCCATTCCTGATTCTAGAAGACCTTGAGCTATTGTTATACTTGCAGGAATTTTATATTTTTTCATCTCTAAAATTGCAATAGAATTATATTTTTCAATATAATCGACAGCTTTGTTGCGATTACTTTCTTTTTTATTATTTTTAATTACTTGCTTAACAAAAGGTTTATCATTAATAATTTCTTTTTTTTGTTTTACTACAATTGAATTATTTGAGCTTACAGAATAATTTTTTTTAGAGACCTTATTTGATTTAAAAACACCACAACTTGATATTAATAAAAAAATAAAAAAAACTAAAAATATGGAATTATAATTTGTTTTAATTTTTTTCTTTTTAGAAATTGATTTAAACCATAAATTCCCTGTTGACCTCCAGTATGAATAACAAGTATATTTTTCCCCCATTTCCATTTCTTTTTTTTAATTAAGTCAAAAATACCAAAAAGCATTTTCCCATTATATATTGGATCAAAAAGAATTTTATGATTTATCGATATTTTATTAATAAACTCGATTAAATCAGAGGAAACTTTACCATAACCTCCAAATGAATAATCATTTTGAAAAATCCAGTTTTTTTTTAAGGTATTATTTCTGATGAATGTTATTAAATTTTTATTTTTCAACACAGGGAAACCAACTATAAATTGATCTTTAAAAGAACTTTCAATTAAACCTAAAATAGTCCCTCCAGTTCCAACAGGACAACATATTGAATCATATTTTCTATCAACTTTATTTATTATTTCTTTACAACCCATAATCGCCAAAGAATTTGTTCCTCCCTCTGGAATTAAATATGATTTACTTTTTTCTTTTAAATACATTGAAACTATTTCAGATTTTTCTTTCAACCTATAACTTTCCCTATCTAAAAATTTTAATTTCATACCATTTTGTTCACAAAATTTAAGAGTTGGATTTTTATCTTGATTTAATAGCTCGTCCCCCCTAACAAAACCAACTGTAGGTATATTATTAATGTTTCCCATTAAAGAAGTAGCATATAAATGGTTTGAAAAAGCACCTCCAAAAGTAACTATCTTATTAAAACCATTTTTTTTTAAATTCAAAAAATTATATTTCAGCTTTCTAAATTTATTACCAGAACAATAATTGTCAATAAGATCCTCTCTTTTAATAGTAATGGTAAAATCTTTGATCTTTATTAAAAAT
>CESO01045174.1_pt1 | contig 11176 bp, 9 predicted proteins | sample 356341 | NCBI WGS metagenome assembly CESO01 (sample SAMEA2621812, study PRJEB7988) | marine metagenome | biome: marine biome (ENVO:00000447); feature: deep chlorophyll maximum layer (ENVO:xxxxxxxx); material: "saline water (ENVO:00002010), including plankton (ENVO:xxxxxxxx)" | depth 35 m
TCAGGAATCACATCGCACCAGCCGATCACCTGCTCATCCTTCACGACATAGAACACCGGGCCGCCACTTGAAATATGCCGCTGATGAATCTTCCTGACCTTTTCAAGGGATGGCGTTTCCACCATTTCGATGTGGATCTGCTCGTTCGCGACAAAGTCGAGCACCTTGTGGAGGCTCTCGATGTATCGGATGTCACCAGGGATGATTTAAATGTCACTCATCGGCACTAGTCATTCATACAAAGGTACTAGCCACTGGGGGATTTAAGCATGTTTAAACGAGGCGAGGCCCTTTGAATCGTTCAAACCGGTCAAAAATTTTCCACCAAAGCCCCTTTTTGAGGTCATAAGGGTCTGTTTTATTCAAATCCTGTATTTAAAACGTCTTATAGCGCCTAGTGACGAACAAAGCTGGGTTTGGTGCGTTTTATAGGGGACGGGCAAGGGTGGAGAGACCATGTCCTCATCCCGTAAGGGTTCGCGACCGACTCGTGATCTGATCACACCGCGTCCCCTGGGTCCGTCGAAGCGTGCATATGTGTGTACGCACTTTCGTCACGCCCTACGGGAGCCCCCCTTCCAATGGTTAAGCGATCAACCCCTCGTATCACGTCATCGTCAATCTCAGCCGACTCGCGTCCTCGCAGGTCACCATCCAAACATAAGCAATCCGGTCGACGCCGCGTCAATGCGGCCGAAAGACGCCGTGCGATGTCGCTGGTGCCGGAGCCGGTGTTCTACATGGACTCCCCGAGCTTCCACGAGTCGGATGCCCACAAGAGCCTCTTCGAGGAAGCTGCATCGGTGAAGCTGCCGGACACGGGCTGGTATCAGCCACTCGTCCACCAGTCCACTTCCGACAATCAGGCCAAGCAGGCCAAGAGTCAGGTGCTTACGGCCGCCGAGGAACGCATTCTGTTTCTTCAGTACAACTTCGCCCGCTATCGTCTGGAGACCATTCGCGGCGAAGTGGTGGATGGTCGACCACGTGATGCCCAGGTTCGAGCCATCTTCGAATGGCACGTCCGCGTTCGCCAGCTCAGGGAGCAGATCGCAGAGAGCAACCTGGCTCTGGTCCTTGCCATGGCCAAGCGAATCAAATCAAGCAGCCTCGAATTCGGCGATCTCGTCAGTGAGGGCAACATGGCCCTGCTCAGAAGCATCGACAAGTTCGACATCGAGCGAGGCTTCAAGTTCTCGACCTATGCCTGCAGGGCCATCCTGAAATCGTTCTCACGTCTGGGAATGAAGAACACGAAGTATCGTCAGCGATTCCCCGCCCAGTTCGATCCGACGCTCGAGTCCTCGGATGAACCATCGGATCGTCGTCGCGAAGACGAGCTTGAAAGGGCTGCCGAGGCCGTGCATGTCGTCGTCAACAACGCGGCTGACCTGAGCGACATAGAACAAGAAGTCATCCACCATCGTTTCGGCATCGATGCGGGTGCCCAGGGTCGTCGTCTGACACTTGCTCAGGTGGGTGCCTTGATCGGGCTGACCAAGGAACGAGTCCGCCAGATACAGAACCGGGCTCTGGAGAAACTCCGGGATACCCTTGCAGAACGTTATCTTCCACCAAGGGACTCCGATTCCAGCAATTCCATCCTGACTGTCGGCTGAAAAACGGTCTTCTAAAATACTCTCTCCTCCGCGGTGTCCCGTCATGTTGCTTCATGGCGGGGCGCCGCGTAGCATCGAGGGCATGTGATCCCACGGTCACATCAGGAGAGAACGTCTCATGCCAAAGCCAACCGGGCAGAATATCCAATCATCGCATTCCGATGTAGCGATGTCCCTGCCCGTCGTCGACGGATCCTTCCCGAAGGCGGGTGGATTCAAGCGCAACAACAGAATGTCGCGTCGACGGGCAGCCGTTCTGATCCTGATCCAACTGGCCATCATCGTCCATGTCGTCATATGGGCACTGAGCAAGAAGTACGGCTGGTTCGGCGGGGCAACGATCACACCCATCGAACCTTCGGAGAGCATGGAGTTCTCGAAGTACGGCATCGTCAATGCCGGCTTGATCTTCTTTGTCCTGGCATTGTTGTCGACCATGATTCTGGGTCGATGGTTCTGCGGTTGGGGCTGCCATGTCGTCATGCTCCAGGATTTCTGTCTCTGGATCATGGGCCGATTCCGCATACGTCCCAAGCCCTTCAAGTCCCGACTGCTGATGTGGGCGCCTCTGGTGCTCGCGGTCTACATGTTCATCTGGCCATTGTTCTATCGATTCGCCATAGCGCCGTTCACCCGTCCCGATCTGGAGTGGCCGGGTATCAGCATCCATCTCACGACAACGGATTTCTGGGGGACGTTTCCCGGTGTGATGGTTGGAACCATCTTTCTGGGCATCTGCGGATTCGCCACCGTGTATGTTCTGGGCGCCAAGGGTTTCTGCACCTACGGCTGCCCATACGGCGGTTTCTTCGCCCCTCTGGACAAGCTCGCACCCATGCGAGTTCGCCTGGAAGGATCCTGCGACGACTGTGGCATTTGCACGGCGGCCTGTACGTCGAATGTGCGTGTCCACGAGGAAGTCCGTTCGTGGGGCATGGTGACGGACCCCGGCTGCATGAAGACGATGGATTGCGTGGTCAACTGTCCAACGCAGGCGCTGCATGTCGGATTCGGGAAGTCGGCGATCGGCAAGAAGTCCGTTCAGATTGCCGAACCGAAGAAGCCAAAGTGGGATCTCACGATTCCCGAGGAGATCGGCATTGGGATCCTGTGTCTGGTTCTCTTCTGGTCCTGGCGAGGACTCTACGCGTCGATTCCGCTTCTCATGGCGATCGGCATCGCGACCGTGCTCAGCTGGTACTTCTGGAAATGCTGGCGGATTCTGACGGACAAGAACATCAGCATGCATCGATGGCGCCTGAGATATCGAGGACGATTGACGAAGGCCGGTGGTGTCTTCGTATTCATTGGTCTGGTGTTCCTGCTCCTCTCCGTACAGGCGTTCACCATTCGATTGGCGACGTGGCTTGGAGATCGTTCGCTCGCCCGGGTCGACATGCCCGTTCAGATGGCGCTTGATTCGAACAGACCTGGACTCGCCCAGGATGATGTCGTCAGTGCTCGTTCCGCCATGAGCTGGTTCACGCTGGCCTCGAGTCTGGACAAGGGCGGCATCGGATTCGCCGATGATCCAAACGTGCGACTTGATCTTGCTCGTCTGCATCTGATCATGGGTGAGCGTGATAAGGCTTTGGAGAATCTTCAGGATGTGAGAGCATCCGTCGATCCTAGTGAAGCGGTGGATCGTGTCACCCTCATGGTGATCATGGCCGTGAAGCCTCCTCAGGAGATCATTCGATTCCAGGACAACTCGCTCAGCGCCAATCCGGATTGGCAGACGCTGCGAATTATCTCCATAGATCACGCCTTCTCCATGAGTGATCTCGAACGAGTCCAGAAGCTGATTCTTGCCGGTTACGAGGTCAATCCCGATTCTCTGCCGCTTCTCCAGCGCGAGGCCGTCATGAAACTGCAGCAGGGGGAGACTTCAGCTGCGATATCGATCATGCACCGGTATCTGGAGATCGCGGACAAGGACGCCATGGCATGGGCGACCCTGGCCAGAATGCACTCGATTGAGGGGGACCGCTCCTCGGGAGATGGTGCCATCCAGAAGGCGTTGACCCTGGCACCTGCGAATCCAGCCGTACTGATGGAGGCCGCCGGCTACTACTACGAGACTGGACGAAGTGGTCAGGCTCGTCAGCTGGAGACAAGGGCTCGCAACGCCCAGCGTTGAATTGATTCAGAGCTTTGACAGTGATTCGAGGAACAGCCCACTCAGGGTTTCCGCCGAGTCGGCGGCGATGGCCTGCTTACGAAAGCCTCGATCGCCCATCAGACGGCTGACCGCCCCGAGTACCTGCACATGATCGGTGATGGCATCTGCCGGGGAGAGCACCAGTACGACGAATTCGACGGGTTTTCGATCGTACGACTGGAAGTCGACTGGCTGCGAGGGGATTCCCATCGCCAGAACCAGTTTCTTGAGTTTCGGACATCGGCCATGAGGTACGGCGAGCCCTTCTCCGATGCCGGTGGTTCGCTGCATCTCCCGTTCCCACACGATCTCGGTGATCGCATCGACATCATCCACCTTGCCGATGGATCCAAGATGCGCAACCAGTTCACGAATAATGCCTGCGCGTTCTGCTGATTGCAGCGGAACGCAGCACACGTCGGGATTGATCAGCTTCATTAGATCCATGATGGACGCTCTTGGAAAGGGACAGACAGGTGGGGGAGTGTATCAATCTATCCTGGCCATGCCGAGTTCAACGACCCAGAAGAACGTGATAGCTGCCATCGTTGTAGATGGTCGGCGACTCGCCGGGGATGCCTCGTGGAGGCATGACTCTTTCGGATTCAATGCTGAACTTGTGCCATTTCATGATCCATCTGGCCTGTTCCTGGTTTTCAGCCGGGTCGAGGCTGCAGGTCGAGTAGAGAATCTTGCCCGACAACGTCAGGAACGGCAGGGCATCCGCGATGATCTGCTTCTGTTGATCAACCAGCTGGGCGAGGGACTTGAAGTTGAAGCGGTAGCGAGCTTCGCATCTTCTGGCCAGGACCGCCGTGTTGCTGCAAGGCACATCCATCACCAGCAGATCGACCTGATCACGAAGATCATCGAGCTGATTGAACGTCCGGACTTCGACATTGTCACAGGATTCGGTCGCCTCATGGAGGTCGTCGATCAGCTTGATATCGTAATCGGTCGCGATGATCCGGCTGTCTGGATGCTGCTTTGACAACAGCTTCGTCTTGGTGCCGCGGCCGGCACAGAGATCCAGAATGCACGCGGGCTGGAGTCCCACCGTGGCTCGCACCGGATCAGCCGATGCCGGATCCTGGATGATCGCATCCGGATCCGCCTCGAGAACATCCATCACACTGTGTCCTGACCGGACGACTCGATAGCCGGGTATCTCATGGGCATCCGACAGGTGTTCCAGTTGCGTGTCTTCACTCGTTGCGATGATCAGTGGCGCATCGGCAATGCCATGAAGTGCCAGTTGCCTGGCCTCCTTGATTCCGAAGAGCTTGGTCCAGTGATCCATGAGCAGAGATGGACAGCTGCATTGCTGTTCGATCTGAAGCGCGGCATTCGATGCGAGCAGTGGCTTGGTCAGCTCAATGCCCGAACCATCGGATCTCAGCAGCACATCCCTGCGAGTGGGGTCCGCATCCTGTATCGATCCCTTTCGGACATCACACACACGACGGAGAATGGCATTGACCAGTCCGGCCGCTCTTGGTTGACTGCTGGACTTGATCCATTCGACTGTTTCATGAAGAACGGCATGATCGGGTACACGATCCATGAGCAGCAGCTGGGAGGCTCCGCCCAGCAGCGCCGCTCGTACAACGGGTTTGAGGCCGACCCACGACTGCTTCAGATGTGGCTCGATGATCGCCTGGAGCGATAGCCACCTCAAGGTGGACTGATGATCGATGGCGATCGCCAGCCTCGCGTCACGAGGGTCGAGCCCGGTACGGTCGATGTCATGGCGATGGAGGTCGGGAAAGGACTCCACGCGATGTGACAGCGAGGCGTAGGCGCTTCTTCTGGCACTCATGAAACAGAACCTGTGGCAGCAGTCACCTAGACGCTCGCCGCAGCCCGCTCGACAGCGGTCTTGAGTTCCGTGGCCTTGTCGGTTCGTTCCCAGGTGAATGTGCCCTTGCCGGCTTCATCGGCTGCTCGTCCGAAGTGGCCATGGGCAGCTGTCGCCGAATAGATCGGCCGGAGAAGATCGAGGCTCGTGATGATGCCCTTGGGGGTCAGGCTGAACACTTCCTTGATCGCGTCTGCAATGATCGTCTCATCGACCTTGGCCGTTCCTTCGCAGTCGACGTGGATCGAGGTTGGCTCAGGCACGCCGATGGCGTAGGAGAGCTGGACTTCGCAGATGTCGGCGAGATCGGCCGCCACGATGTTCTTGGCTATGTAGCGGGCCATGTATGCGGCACTGCGATCGACCTTCGAGGGATCCTTGCCCGAGAAGGCGCCGCCGCCATGGCGACCACGGCCGCCGTAGGTGTCCACGATGATCTTGCGACCGGTCAGTCCACAATCTCCCAGTGGACCACCCACCTCGAACTTGCCGGTGGGATTCACATGGACTGTGATGCCGTCGTGCCACCAGTCGCCGAGGACCGGCTTGATGATCTTCTCGAGCACTTCCTCGTGAAGCTTTTCCTGAATGTCGTTCCATTCAGGTCCGTGTTGCGTCGAGAGTACGACCGTATCGATGGCTTCGGGCGTATGGCCGTTGTATCGAACCGTCACCTGCGACTTGGCGTCGGGGCGAAGGCCTGAAATGGTGTTGTTCTGACGAACGGAGGCATGCTTGGCGACCAGTCGATGGGAAAGGTCGATGGCAAGAGGCATCAGGCTTTCGGTTTCGCGGCAGGCGAATCCGAACATCAATCCCTGATCTCCGGCACCCTGTTCGGAATGGAGGCCTTCGCCTTCCGAGACACCCTGGCTGATGTCCGGAGACTGCTTGTCGAGAGAGACCAGCACGGCACAGGAGTCCGCATCGAATCCCATGGCGGAATCGGTGTAGCCGATCCCGCGGACAGTGTCCCGGACGACCTTCGGGATATCGACGTATCCATTGCAGGTGACTTCTCCGGCGATGACAGCCATTCCAGTGGTCACCATGGTTTCACAGGCAACTCTCGCGGCAGGATCCTGAGTCAGCATGGCATCGAGGACGGCATCTGAAATCTGATCAGCCATCTTGTCGGGATGACCCATGGAGACGGATTCAGAGGTGAATAGATAGCTGCGTTCTGTATTCATGGCGTTGTTGATTCCTGAAATCTAGAGTTTGGACGATTGTAGTCCCTTTGGGATTGAGTCGCCATGGATACGAACGGCATCCACAGGGGACAAAGTCGCCTGCTGCATCGCTCCGACGGGTACCATGCAGGAGAACGTTACTGATGCTGGAGCACACAATGGAAATTCAGATGGAGTTGTCTCGAATCTTCATTCGCGAGCTTGAAGATCTCCAGATCATCGAGCTCACCGAGGTCGAGGGTAAACGCTGTTTTCCGATCGTAGTTGGCATTCACGAGGCATTCGCCATCGAAAGACGCCTGAAGGGTGTTCCAGTCCCCAGGCCACAGACCCATGAATTGCTCGAGAACCTGCTGGAGTCGTTGGGTGGGCATCTGCAGAAGATCCTGATCCATGAACTCTCCGAAGGGACTTTCTACGCCATGCTCTGTATCCAGCAGGGTGATCGAGACATTCAGGTGGACGCCAGGCCTTCGGATGCGATCGCTCTTGGCGTAGCGTCGAATGTGCCAATCGTGGTGACCGAGAATGTGCTGCGGCAGGTCGAGAAGGAGGATCTTCTCCCTCCGGGATTCGGCTCCTTGCCTGACGACGTACAGGAGCCGGAGTGATCATGAGTGAATCAGATTCCAAGCAGATTCCATTGAGTGAGATTCCAGATCCCCGAATGCAGATTCGAGCGACCGGCGATCAGGGGGTGGGTGGTCGTTTCAGATCGCGACCGGACGAGTTTCTCGTCGAGGAACTGCCTCTGTTCGAGACATCCGGTTCCGGTGAGCATCTGTATCTGCGCATCATGAAGAACGGTATTTCCCATGGTGACATGGTCAATCGTCTGACCCAGATCTTCAACGTGTCCGAAGCGGACATCGGATATGCGGGAATGAAGGATCGGCGAGCGGTGACACAACAGACGGTGTCGATTCATACCGACAAGAATCCTCCATCCGATCTGGGTGATTCCGATCTTCAGGTGGTCTGGGTCGACCGACACGCCCACAAGCTCCGCAAGGGTCAGCTGATTGGCAATCGATTCGTGATTCGCATCCGTGACGTCGATCCACTCGATGCGCCCAGAGCATGGAAAATGCTGGAGCTGATTGCGGAAAAAGGATTGCCAAACGCCTACATGAGCCAACGATTCGGCTATCGACTCAACAATCATCGTCTGGGAGTCGCTTGGATAGAAGGTCGTTGGAAGGATCTTCTCGACGAATGGCTTGGTCCCGATGGCAGTGTGTTTCCCGATCAGGAGGCGGCCATTCGAGCCGACTACGCCGCCGGTCGTTATCAGCAGGCGATTCAGGGAAGCAGTCGCGAATGGTGGGCTGAACGAGTGGCCTTGAAGGCTCTGGGCGATGGTGCATCGCCTGCTCGCGCATGCAGCGCGGTCCCCTCCAGGATACGGGGGCTCTGGATCGATGCCGCCCAGGCTGCGATCTACAACAGCGTGCTGAGTTCGCGTCTCAGCGCGGGGACGATGGACCAGTTGTTGCCGGGGGACATCGCCTGGGATCATTCCAGAAGCCGTTGGTTGAGAATCACCGACGAGGAGATGCAGGAAGCCTCGATTATTCAGGACGTCAAGGACATCAAGTTGTCGGCGACCGGCCCCTTGCCGGGCCGACGCATGCCATCGCCGGGATCCGACATCCTGTCTGTCGAATTGCAAGCGGCCAACGATGCTCGAATCGATACGGATTTGATCGTTGGACAAGGCGGTGCCCGTCGAGGCGGTCGTCGTCCGCTTCGCGTGCCAGTGCGCAATCATTCTCTCGATGCGGGCATCGACGAGCATGGACCCTACATTCGAATCGCGTTCGATCTTCCCAAGGGAGCGTATGCGACGGGGGTTCTCTCGGAGATCATGGGCCTTGATGCTGTCGAGGAAAGAGGCTGGTTGGCCTCCTCGAATGATGGTTCGAAAACGTCATCTTCTCGCTGAGAAGAAGGCTCTGAGCAGTGCGACGCATTCATCGGCCATGACGCCTCCGATGACATCCAGACGATGATTGAGTCTTCGATCCTCTGGGATTTCATAGAGGGTCCTGCAGGCGCCCGCCTTCTGATCGTCGGCGCCGTATATCAGCCGTTCCATTCTGGAATTCACGAGAGCGCCGGCGCACATCGGACATGGCTCGAGGGTGACGGCCATGGAAAGCCCGTTCAGCCGCCATTGCCCGAGTTTTCTCCCCGCTTCACGTATGGCCACGATCTCGGCATGGGCGGAGGCATCATGATCGGTCTCACGACGATTCCAGCCTTCGGCGACGACTTCATCCCCTCTGTAGATGATGGCGGCAATGGGCACCTCGCCCTGCATGGCCGCATCGGCAGCCAGCTCGATCGCCCGTTCCATCATGGCGAGATCCGTGTCAGTTGGAATACCGGCGGGATCGATGGGCATGATCAGGACTCGTCATCCAACGATGGTGCGGACCCCACTCGGGATGCCGGCATCAGACGCAGCAGAAGAATGCCCAGTTCATAGAGGATATAGAGGGGAATCAGCATCATCAGCATGGAGACGATGTCAGCAGGCGTCGTGATGGCGGCCAGCATGGCGCACACAAGCAGAGCATACTTGCGTTGATGGGAGAGCCACTCAGGAGTGACGATGCCGATCCAGCCAAGCAGGAGAATCACCAGAGGCATCTGGAACGCGACGGTGATCCCCAGCATCAGCAGCAGCACGAAATTGATGAATGAGGTCAGCTGGAACACCTGGGAAACAACGGCGTTGCCCTGGAGTGGAACACTCAGAATCCTCAATGCCTCCGGACTCTCGGATTCGACGGTGAGTTTCAGTGTCGAGGTTCCGGAATCTATCCACATCTGTCCGAGTTGAGCCGCCTCGGGATTTCCATCAAGGAGCGGTATTGCCTGCGATTCGCCGGCGCTGTTGCTGACGATGGGTATCAGTTCGGGGGTCATGCCTATGCCGGTGGTTATCGACATCAGAACATGGAGCATGATCGGGAGCATGATCAGATACATGATCGCTATGCCAGCAGCCGTCAGGATGATGCTGCCGGGAAACAGGATGTGTATGAAGCGACGTTCTTGGGGGTAGAGACCGGGGGCGATGAACAGCCATGTCTGCATGATGATCCATGGAACCGAAAGTACGATCGCGAAGATGATGCTCAGCTTGATCTGCATCAGCAGGAACTCGGGTGGGCTGAGGACCTGGACCTGTTGTGGGAAGCCGCCTTGCTTCTGCACGGACTGGAGAGGTTGCAGAAGCAGCTCCACCAGCCCGTCACTGAACATGAAGAGAACCATGGCCAGGGGCACGGGGACCAGAAGTGCGTAGATCAGCCGTTTACGGAGATCCTCCAGGTGGTCGCCTAGGGGCATGGTGTAGGACTTGGGATCGTGTGGAAGATCAAACATGGGCGTTGAGGCATCCTACTCGCCATATGGGTCTTGCTGGGTCCGTATACTGGGGGATCTCGGATGCTTGGGGAGTGTAAAGGCCATGGCTGCAGCAAGAGACTATTACGAGATTCTGGGTATTGAGAAGACCGCCAGCGAGGATGAGATTCGCTCCTCCTTTCGCAAGCTGGCGCGTCGCTACCATCCTGATGTCTGCAAGGAAGACGGAGCCGATGCCCGCTTTGCAGAAGTTCAGGAGGCCTATGAGGTACTCTCCGACGAGGAAAAACGCGAAAGCTACGACCGGTTCGGTCGAGCTGGCAGCGGGTCGGGAGCCGGTTGGAACAATCGTGCCGGGGGAGGCCCCCAGCCGGATCCATCCGATTTCCAGGACATCTTCGAGGAGATGTTCAATGGCCGTGGAGGTGGATCGCCGTTTTCAGGTGGTGCGCCCAGATCAGCACGTGGCAGTGATATCTCCTCTCGGGTCTCGATCACCTTCATGACGGCGGCAATGGGTGGTCAAGAGAGCATCAGGCTCGATGATGGGACGACTGTCTCGATCAAGATTCCAGCGGGCATCGAGGATGGCAGCAGACTTCGTGTGCGTGGCAAGGGGGGCACCGGGCACAACGGTGGGCCTGCTGGCGATGTGATCGTGACGGTCCGTGTCGGCGGGCATCCGATCTTCTCGCGTAATGGGCTTGATCTGAGTGTGGATATTCCCGTGAGTGTCGTCGAGGCGATTGCGGGCACGAGCATCTCGGTGCCGTTGCTTCAGGGCCATGTCGAGCTTCGGATTCCCGAAGGTTCCTCCAGTGGCCAGAAACTCAGAATCACGGGAAAGGGAATCGAGGATCCAACCGGTCGAAAAGGGGATTTCTTCGCAATCGTGCAGATCCGTGCACCCAAGCGAAGTTCCCTCTCCGAAGCGGGCCAGGAAGCACTCGATTCACTGGCAACAACG
>CESO01123996.1_pt1 | contig 11164 bp, 19 predicted proteins | sample 356341 | NCBI WGS metagenome assembly CESO01 (sample SAMEA2621812, study PRJEB7988) | marine metagenome | biome: marine biome (ENVO:00000447); feature: deep chlorophyll maximum layer (ENVO:xxxxxxxx); material: "saline water (ENVO:00002010), including plankton (ENVO:xxxxxxxx)" | depth 35 m
AGCTAGTCGGGACTTCCCTGTCCGTCTTCCAGCAGCTACTACCTTAAATCGTGTAGAATCAGAGTAGACATCCTGCTGCCACGGCAACAACTGAACATTAAGATCAGTCACTCTTTAGACCGCTCCTACGTACCAAGTAAACGCCCCTACCATACACACAACAAAAATGACGGTTACTAGGAAAAAGACCTCTAAAGGATCGTTAGGAAACTTTTCCATATTAGTTACAGGTCACTACGATTTTGTTGTTTGAGTCTGTAGTAATCGTACAGCCGCTGTTTTTTAGTATGTCTTGCATAATTACATCGTTCTTATTGAGGTAAGAAAGCCAATCTTCGTTAGTCTCATGGATGCCTAGCATTCCTTGAATACCTAAAGTCTCAGCAGTATCAAGACCATTGGTGCCAAGAGTAACAAGGTTCGTCATGCCAGCAAGGCCAACATTAGCCGTTGCGTTAAGCCCGTCTTCAGCAGTAGCCCCAACTTGAGTAATACCAGCAGTACCCATATTAACAATTCCGTCCATCCCTGTGACACCAAGCGTTACCATGCCGTCAATAAACTGTCCATAATCTACGTTGCTTACAGCATTAAACCCAGAAGTAGAAATGTCAGTGAAACTACCGTACAAGGCTTGTTGGGTTTCAGCGTCAGCTTTAATAGAAGCTAAGTCTACCCGTGCGTTCATACGCGCCATAGTCTTTGACGAATCTGCCTGCATCCACATCATACCAAGAGAAGTAACAGGAGAAGCAAGAATAGATGCCCACTGAATAGCTTCTGATTGTTGAGGAATAGGCGTTACTGAAGGAGTCTGTGTAAGAGCCAAAGCCATTACAGCAGCACTAGCGGCTTGTCCATCTCCTGCAGTAGCAATAGCAGATAAGGCGTCAAACTTAGCTTGTGCCGCTCTTGAGTTAGCCTCTGCTGCTTTTTGTACTGCTTCATAGTATTGAGTTGAGCTAGTTGCACAACCCACGAGTAAAAGTACCGCTAACATTGTTGTAATGAATTTCATTTAAAGTTCTCCAATAAGGGCTTCATTTATACAAGCCTATCTTGCATCGCTTCTGGAAACGTACCTGCAGTTTTAGCTCTTTCAATTATTTCATCTTCAGTAGGTTTTTGTTCACCTACTTTTATATCCATTTCGGTTGGAGCAGGAGGAGACAGCTCAAAAATTCTAAAAATTCTAGGATCGTTGTGGATATCTTCTACAGTATGATGAAACTTGCTATAAGCTTCAGCCATTGCTTGCTTATTTCCTTGCGCTATCTTTAAGAAGAAAGGGTCTGATCCTTTTTGTTGATACACATTAGCAAGGAATAAAGCTCGTTGTTGATCTTCTGTAAGCTTATTAGGATCGTTATGTTTTCTAGCTTCATCAATCCATTCAGTATCGTCACCTAAATGTCTTTCTAGTCGATTAAGTCCTGTCTGAAAAGCATTACCTTTGCCTTTAGTTAAAAACTGAAAAATACCACGCGCACTACTAATCGTACTAACAGTGTTCTTACCACTAGTAGATTCAATTTCAGCTACTTTATCTGTGAAAACATCAAAATTGTCTGTATTGTCTAGTCCTAATCTATTTCCGATATCTTCTCTTACTTTTTTGTAATCACTCAAAAGTTATTCCTCTTTGTAGTTTGAACTGCAACCACTGAATCTTCGCTTTCACTGTCTTCTTCAGCTTCTCCAGTAATAGTCGTAGTCCCAACACCAGTGATGTTAATCTGTATTGCACTTCTTCCCGCATCTTTGACAATATCTTTTTCAAATGCAGCAACAGGAAGAATACGATCCATAACTAACTTCCACGCTGCTGCCTGATTCTTGTGATCTGGGTCTGTAGCAGCTTCAAAGATAGCATCCATGACTGCCCGTGACCGTGGTGAGTTTAACATCCGAGCCTTGTACTCGTTTATAATCGCTGCATCACCTTTAGGACGACCAACTGCTCCTCTAGAACCTTTCTTTTTACTAGAAACAGAAGACTTCTTAGGGCGACCAACAGGATTACTAGAATCTGTGTCGTTGTCCATACTGTATAGTTCCTTACCTAGAAGGTTTTTAGGTTTAATCCTTATACTTGTTTTTTGTTGTTTACTATATAGTATATATTATAACATACTTTTCTATGAAAGTCAAGATAAATCTATAAAGAGAGGCAATATTTACAGTTTCTGTGGGGAAACCTACGGATTTACAGTGCAGATTGTCTGTGTATTTACAGAACAGATTAGTTCTATATAACTTTTTGATATATAAGAACAATCAACAAGAACTACTATGTTCTAATTTGACTCTTTTTTGTGTCTAGGTAGGATCTTTTACGTTCGCTGTAACGTGTAGGGGGGGCGGGGGTGTTTCTGTGCTGGCGGCGGTGCAGATCAGGGCAGAGTGTGAGGCGGAGAGGGTGCTTGACAGCCATCAATTAGGGCTTATACTGGTGGACAGGTCGGGGCAATACCGCGCCGATTTGAAAAGCAAAATTAACTGGAGTTAAAAATCATGACCACACTGAAAACACAAACCACCGCACTCGTTAACGCATTGCACAAAGTGAAGCAAGCCGAGGCAAAGCCATTGCAGGTACTGCTCGATTCAGCGGCAGTTATTGAAACGTCCGACGATCTCAAGGAATTTGGGAACGCGGTACAAGCCGGGCTGATCGCCAAAGGTTGGGTCGAGGGTAGCGCCAATGCCCAGCGGAGCAAAGTAAAGCGCATCGTCGGAACCATGAGCGCGACTGACAAAAAGATGGTCGAGGCTCATGGCATCGGGAGTCGGGAGCAAGGAACGCAGTTGGTTCACCAGCTCGCCGCAGAGATGACAAATATCAGCGATCTTTACACGGCGCTGGCACCGAACAAAGTCGAGGAACCAACCGAGGCAGACAGCGCAGACGCGGAACCAACCGGAGACGAGCCGCTTGAGCGCAACGCGAAGACGCCTACTGAACTGCTCGATATTTACGAGGAGAACGGGAAGCTTCACGGCTTGACTCGGACGGAGTTGGCGATGGCCGCGCTGGATCGCTATATGGATGTAGCCGACCGAGTCGAACTGGGACGGTCATTGGCAGTCACCGAGCATGCCGCGTGATCGATCCAGATATAGCATGGCCGCTGATCATTGGCGGCCTTATCCTAATCGCCTATTTTGAGATCACTGAGTGATCACCCAGCCTCGCCATCGCGGGGCTTTTTTATGCCCACGAAACGCCCACGAAACGCTACGAAACGCTTGCGTGTGGTGCGGCGCTTGACACCAGAATATGCATGGTATAATGGTACTAGTTGGGCGGTGTTGTGCCTGACGTTACGTAAACTTTAACTGGAGTTAAAACTATGTCTGAACGCAGAGCAATACTTGAGATCGGTTATCATCAGTTTTTGACTGACGTTTCAACCGCTATATTCATCGAAGAAAAACTTCAGGGTATGGTGCAGGTGACTACCAAATACCTCGACCCTGACACGTACAATGTGGAGCCTAATGGTCTTTTACTTGTACGCTCTGAACACGCTGTGGCCGTCGAAGCTAAACTGGTCGAGAGTCACTACACGTACATGGGCGACAGCCAATGGTATAACCGTGTCATCGAAGATCACAACGAGCGAGCGGAGGATGCGGCATGATTGGCGAACGTCCTCTGTTTGTTATCGCGCAGGAAATCGAAGAGACATGGGGCAACGTATCGCCCTATGCTCGACCATACCTCGACGCTATGAAATCCCTCGTCACACCAGCACAAAACTATTACGAAGATTCAGGTACTAGTGTTGTGCTGTACTTCCTATCTAATGCCTCACATTGGCGCGGCGATGACGCCCGTCGAATTAAAACTGAATTGAAGGAGATGGTGTAATGTATACAATCAATAAAAGCGAAGCGCCTCAACCTCTAAACTTCAGGAATCGCGGCAGTTACTGGCGAGACTTGTTCGAAAAGATGGGTAGAAATGATTGGGTACGTATACCAAAAGATGACCGAGCGAAAGCGGGAGCAGCCTGTAGCTCATACCTAAAAGGTCGCTATTCCTTGTATCGCATAGACGATGCATCAGGTGACTACTGCCTGTTAAAACTACGCTAACCAATGATGGGGTCAGAGATGGCCCCTATTTTTTAACTGGAGTTAAAACTATGAAATTAAATGACTGGGGTTTTAACGCGGTTGCTACTTGTTCGTGTTGTGACAAGACTGACCGTGTAGTTGTAACGTGTGGTGAAATCAAACGATTTATCTGCGGCCTAGAGCACGTACAAAACATTTGGCCTGACCTATCACCTGACGAACGGGAGACACTGATTGGCTGGCGTTCCCAACGCTACAACAATGAGCGCGGTGGACAAGGAGGCCCGACTGTAGGTAAAACTATGGGTTCAGTAGGTTTCCATATGTGTGGTGACTGCTGGGATAAACAGCTTGGTGAAGAAATATAAAGGGGTGTATTGTGAATAAGCCTACCGTATCCAAGATGAGTGGTAAGTTAGAGGGTATTCCTGCTATCAATACCAACACAGCGACCAATGAGTATTGTGTAAAGCAGTACAATAGTGGTAAAGACGATGACATATGCACTGAATGTTACAGTGTACGTATGTTAAGCACCTATCGCAAGAATTGTCAACCATCATTTCAGCGTAATAGTGACATACTTAGCAGTGATAGGGAGGTTGACATTCCAAAAATCAACGCCGCCTTTGCTCGTTTTCATGGTCACGGTGAGTTGATTAACGATACTCACTTCCTTAATTTTTGTGACATAGCGGCAAGCAACAGTCACTGCACGTTTGCACTGTGGACTAAGCGAGTTGACATCGTGCGTCCGAACAGGCATCATGTGCCTGAGAATATGATTCTTGTTTTTAGTAATAAAAAGATTGATCGCGTGATGACTAAACCACCAAGGGGCTTTCATCGCGTGTTCAACAACGTCACCAATAAGTATCGTGGTGATGCCAACTGCACAGGGCAGAAGTGTATTGACTGCCAACTGTGCTACAAGTTCGACACGACATCTGTCATTGTCGAGCACGTTAAGTAAACTTTAACTGGAGTTAAAATCATGGGTTGGAGAAACAGCTACATTGAGATAAGCACAGAGATTGATCTGAATAATTACGACGATGAGATCATGGAGTACATGGAGCCTGACAACATCAACGATGCACTTGAGCTACTGGAGCGGTGGGGTTATAGTGATAGTGACGTAATAAAGCATCTGCTTGAAGAACCTGATGCATTCTATCGTATGGTAGAGGAATCACTCACGGTGGAGACTGCACTGGCACTGGTCAAGGATGTGTACGAGTTGGGTCAAGGTATCCAACAGCGTAACCTGACTGCCAAGGACAACCAGATCACTGAGCTGAAGCAGAGAGTTGACGCGTTGTTCGCGTTGAACCATACTGTAATAACTGAGAAGGGGGAACCTACACATGAAACGGAGGACGTTTGATACGGAGCTTGACTGTCCGTGGATGACCATTGATGTACGTATCACCTACCAGTGGTACGAGGAGATGGGTCTGATTGAGCTTGAGTCTGTGGAGGTAATTGGCTTTATGGGCTTGTTGCCTTCAACCAAGAAGGTGAACATGACTGAGTGGTTTAACTACAATTACATTATGGATCTTATTGAAGATGATATGGAGGAAAGAGCATGAGTATTGTTACGTTTGATACCAAGTTACCTAAGTATGCAGCACCGTGTGAGCGGCCTGTTATTCAGAGGATGATAGACCTGCTATTAAAAGAAGGAGGTACGGTGTCTGTCTATGATGAGGAGGAAGCCGCTATAGAAAAATCTAACGACAAGACTGAGATACTAGAGTCTATGTCACAAACAGGGTGGGACACTGTAGAGAGTTATCACCATGACGGTGAGCTACGTGGGTGGTTCTCTTTGATATACAACAACGGGTCAGAGCAGGAGCCTATGGTTGTGATCTCTGACTATGGCGTGAGCGAGTGGGCAGACAATGTATACTACAGACTAAATGAGGAGTTTGGAGAATGAGCTATTACATTAAACCAGTTACTGAGTTGAAGCCGGGACGTATGGCTGTGTACCGTGTGGTAAAACGACTGCGTGACTTCAAGCCAGATGACGGCGTGGAGTACATGGTGTTCAAGAGCAGGCAGGCAATGAAGAATGATTTCTTTGTTGACCTGTACTGTGCTAAGAACGGCAAGCTAGTCAAGATGAAAGACAAATCAATGATGAGGTTTTAATATGCGGTACGGTATGTCACAGCGGGAGGTTGCTAAAGAACTAGGCATCTCCCGCCAACGTGTAGTGCAGATCGAACACAAGGCGCTGTGGAAAATCAGGAAGTCAGGGTTGATGGACAAGTTCATTGACCTACTTGATGCGCCTGTCGAGGAATATTATGGTGAATCGTTTACAAATATAAAGTACAGAAAGGACTAGCACATTTTAAATGAGTGTGATATAATCTCTATATAGATAACTAAGTATTAATATTATTACTAATACTATTACTAATACATAGGAACTACATATGACTAAAGACCAGATGATCGAAGAACTAGTGGAGTACGAGGTGCATAATGTTTCTGCTTATGACTTGATGCGCATGTACGTCGAGCTACAACGTGCGCTGTTACAATCAGAGTACGACGAAGATGAGATAACCAAGAAGTACAATTCACTTATGAATACTGAAGGAGTAGTACACTGATGGCATTCGTTAAGTTACACCAAGAGTGTGGTGACTGTGGATCTAGTGATGCACTATCATACAACGAGGATGGATCTAGTTACTGCTTTGCCTGTGGCACATATACCCCTTCAGAGTCCACAGGAGCCTCTGTGAGCGACATAAAGGAACGGGTTGTGCCCGGACAAGGGTTCGACAAAGCGGCCTTTACAGAGCCATACAGAGGCTATCAGGACAGGGGTATTACCGCGACAACCATGTCAGCTTACTCTGCACAGCAGAAGGCTGGCAACATTCTATTCGGATACCACACCCCACAGGGTGAATTAACTGCAGTTAAAACACGGTATCCAGACAAACAATTTAAAATATCAGGAGATTGGAAGAAGGCTGGTCTGTATGGTCAGCATATGTTTCCTTCTGGTGGTCAATACATAACCGTAGTGGAAGGAGAGTTCGATGCACTGGCAGGATATCAAATGTTTGGTGGTAAGTATCCTGTTGTGTCTATTCGTAATGGTGCCCAAGGTGCTGCTGCTGACTGCCGCAGGTCATATGAGTTTCTGGATCAGTACGATCATATTATCTTTTGCTTTGACAACGACGATGCTGGCCGCTCTGCTGCTTTAGAATGTGCCGACATCTTTGGTGGCAAGTCTAGGATCTACCAGCATGGTGAACACAAGGATGCGTGTGACTACCTGTTGAACGGTGACAAGGATGAGTTTGTCAAGAGGTGGTGGGCGGCTAAGACTTACACACCTGATGGTATGGTGATGCTGGGCTCTCTACGTGATGCGTTGAAGAATCCTTTGCAGGAAGCAGAGGTGCGCTACCCTTACAAGGGACTAGATGACATGACGTTTGGTGTACGTCCGACTGAGCTTGTTACCATCTGTGCTGGCTCTGGTCTGGGTAAGTCTACGTTCATGCGTGAGTTAGTTTTCTCTATCCTTTCTCAGACCAATGAACGTATTGGTTTAGCCTTTCTTGAAGAGACACCGGACAGGACAGCGCGTGGACTAGTAGGTCTACAGATCAACAAGCCTATCCACCTTCCGGGCTGTGACTATTCCCCAACAGAAGTAGACCATGTCTTTGACACTCTTGACCTTGATGATCGTGTAGTGTTGTGGGACACATGGGGTTCCAACAAGATTGAAAATGTACTGGCTAGATTCCGTTACCAAGTTAAGGTTCTTGGTGTAAAATATGTGGTGCTAGATCACATATCAATACTGGTGTCGGATCAAGACAACGGTGATGAGCGAAGAGCCATAGACGAAATAATGACCAAGCTAAGAATGTTCTGTCAGGAGATGCATATATGTATGTTTGTGGTGTCGCACTTGAAACGTCCAGATGGAAAAGGACATGAGGATGGAGCCTATACTAGTCTGGGCCAGTTGCGCGGCAGTGCAGCTATTGCTCAATTGTCTGATATTGTACTTGGACTAGAACGTAACGCTCAAGCTGAAGATATTATGGTGCGAAACACTACCAATGTTCGTGTGTTGAAGAACAGGTTTAGTGGTATGACGGGGCCAGCTACGTCATTAATGTACAACAAAGAAACAGGCAGGCTCACTGAGGTAATAGAATGAGATGTAAAGCCTGTGATAAGATCATGAGCAACTATGAACTGACTAAAAAGTTTGATGGCAGTGGTGAGTTTGTAGACTTATGCAACGAGTGCAGTAGGTTCCTTGCTGATGATGACTTGACAGCGATAGGCAACCTAGACTATGCTGACCTATATGATTTAGAGGAGATTAAAGATGTCGAGTATGAGTCGTTGGATAGTTACACAAGAGGAGAGCAAACAGATGAAGGAGAATGGCTATGATCTTACAACCAGAGAAGAGCGTGATCTTGCCTACTATGAATACTGTGTTCTTAGACATAGAGGCAGACGGGCTGAACCCTACGAAGATACACTGCGTGGTTACAAAGAGATCGAACGAAGCTCACTTGACCCACTTATCTAAAAGGAGTTTGATTGATGAACTGGCAAAAGGTGGCAAAGTATGTGGACACAATCTTATTGGTTACGATCTGCCTGTTATGCGTAAACTGTGGGGCATCAATGTATCTAGCGAGCGAGTTCTTGATACGCTAGTACTGTCTCGTTTGTTTCACCCAGACAGAGAAGGAGGACATAGCCTAGCTGTGTGGGGTATGCATCTTGGTTTCCCCAAGGGTGACCACAGTGAGTGGGATGTGTTGTCTGATGAAATGATTGAGTACTGTAAGCGTGACGTTGATGTGACTGAGAAGTTGCACAATGCGCTCATGGTACAGATGCAGATGCGAGAGTTTAGTCAGCAGTGTGTTGACCTAGAACACAGTATCGCTTTCATATGTAAGGATCAGGAAGAGAACGGCTTTGAGTTTGACAGGGACGGTGCAGTAAAACTGTACGAAGAACTGACTACTCGTATGCACAGGATTGAAACTGATTTACAACAAGTGTTCCCACCCATAGTAGAGGAGAGATACAGTGACAAGACAGGTAAGAAACTCAAGGACAAAGTTACGGTATTCAATGTCGGTAGTAGACAACAAATTGCAGAGCGGCTTGCTGGCAAGGGCGCTGTGTGGAAGGAACTCACTCCCGCAGGAAAACCGAAAGTCGATGAGGCGACTCTTAAAAAGCAGACTGATATTCCCGAAGCAAAGATTATTCTCCGTTACCTGCTCTGCCAAAAACGCGCCTCTCATGTTGACTCGTGGATTAAAGCAGTGGGCGAAGGTAACAGAATACACGGCAGAGTCAGGCACATCGGCGCTGTCACCGGACGGATGGCACACTCCTCTCCGAACATGGCTCAGATACCTGCTGTAAGGGCTGAGTATGGGAAGCAATGTCGAGAGTTGTTTACTGTTCCTAAAGATCGTGTCCTTGTGGGTGCTGATGCTAGTGGGCTTGAGCTACGTATGCTTGCACACTACATGGATGATGCCGACTACACCCACGAGATCCTTACAGGTGATATCCACACCGCCAACCAGAAAGCAGCAGGACTAGCAACAAGAGATCAAGCTAAGACATTCATCTATGCTTTCTTGTACGGTGCAGGTGACGCCAAGATAGGCAGTGTCGTAGGCTCTACTAGTGGTGCAGGCAGGGCGCTGAAGCAGAGGTTCTTAGAGAACACACCAGCACTGGCAGTGCTACGGCAGAAGGTGTCAAAGGATTGTGAGTCTGGTTTCTTAGAGGGGCTAGACGGTAGGAAGATACGAGTACGATCAGCACACGCCGCACTGAACACGCTACTCCAAGGTGCAGGTGCTATCGTTATGAAGCAGGCGATCATTATTCTTTATGACTTACTGGCTCGCGTAGACTTTAAGTTAGTAGCGCAGGTACATGATGAGTGGCAGATAGAGTGTCGCCCAGAGGACGCAGATTTTATAGGCAAGTCATGTGTTAACTCAATGGTATTCGCAGGCGAAGTCCTGCAACTGAACTGTCCGTTGGACGGAGAGTATAGAGTTGGTAATAGTTGGGCAGATACCCACTAGCACAATTCTATTTTATGTGGTATAATATTAGTGTAAGTTTAACTAGCAGGAGAAATGCTATATGTCTGACCAAGCACCCAATGTAATGGTTAACTGTGATTTGTATTGGCCTAGCCTCACTCACAAGAATGAGTTAGCAGGTAAGTACACAGTTGATCTTGCCAATCTATCTGACGCTGCTATTACTGCGTTGGAAGATATGGGACTTAACATTCACAACAAGGGAGATGATCGTGGTAGCTACATCACCTGTAAATCCAACAACAAGTACCGAGCCTTCAACCCAGAAGGATCAGAGCTGCTCATCAAAGGACGCACTCCAAGAGATGAAACAGACGATCCAGAATCAGGAGTCGTGGTGGGTAATGGTTCCAAAGCTAAGTGCCTCATCGGTTACTACGATTGGGAATACCTCAAGAAGAAAGGTCGTAGTGCCACGCTCAAGCGACTTGTGATTAGTGATGTAGTAGAGTACGCACCTGAGATCGAAGAGATGGACGCTCTGTGATACTGATTGATGGTGATATGCTGGTGTATCGTGTAGGGTTTGCCTGTGACGAAGAAACTGAAGATGTTGCAGTGCGAACCCTAGACAACTACCTGTCCGAGATGGTCATGGATTTGTCTGAGCACTATACATCTAGCATTGTTTACTTAACGGGTAAGGGCAACTTCAGGGACGAGGTTGCTGTTACTTTACCCTACAAAGGTAATCGTTCTGAAAAGCGTGTACCTGTACATAAGAATCTGCTACGTGATTATATGGTCAGTGATTGGAATGCACAGGTTGTTGATGGAATGGAAGCTGATGACGCTATCGCAATGAAGGCAACTGAGCTAGATCACGATGCTATCATCTGTTCGCTGGACAAAGACTTCAAGCAGGTTCCTTGTCCTATGTACGATTACACCAAGAAGGTTTTAACTGCAGTTAAAAAAGATGA
>CESO01029218.1_pt1 | contig 11154 bp, 9 predicted proteins | sample 356341 | NCBI WGS metagenome assembly CESO01 (sample SAMEA2621812, study PRJEB7988) | marine metagenome | biome: marine biome (ENVO:00000447); feature: deep chlorophyll maximum layer (ENVO:xxxxxxxx); material: "saline water (ENVO:00002010), including plankton (ENVO:xxxxxxxx)" | depth 35 m
TCGCTATGAAAGATGTCGCGTGGCAAAAACTGAAATATGGATTTCTTAAAATATTATCATAAGTCTGGTGTCTTTTTGTCGGCTGCCGGAAAAGAAAACCCCATGTAGGTGGGGAAGATCCGATATGAATAATTTGGCTAAAGACAGCAGAATTAGCTTTCCCATTCGAGTTAAAAGTCGATAGAAGACCCGCAGTTTTTAAACCCCCTAATGAATTAAAAAACTGAGCCCTGAATCTACTGGGCCATATATCCCATATTTCTTTTGAAAATTCATTTTTCATTAATTTCTAATATGACCCATTCCACCGTTGACTCCAATTATTTCACCAGAAATCCATTTCGATTCAAGCAGCACTTTAGCCATTTGAGCTATATCTATTGGTTCTCCAACACTTTTCAGGGGATGTCTTTGTTCACTGGCCTCTCTTCGACTTTCATTACCAAGGAGTTTTGATGCCATCGGTGTATCAGTCAGTGATGGAGCTATGACGTTAACTCGCACATTAGGGGCCCACTCAGCAGCTAGAGATTTCCCAAGACCTTCAACGGCTCCTTTAGCCATGGCTACAGAGGCATGAAACGGCATACCTTGACCTACAGCTACGGTGCTAAATAAAATAACGCTACCTTTCCCCGACTTGATTGATCTTTCAACTTTTTGGAGAGCTGATGCGGCTCCAAGAGCATTTATCTCGAAATCATTTTGAAAATCTTGAACTTTTAAAGATCTAAATGGCTTCAGGTTTATAGTGCCCGGGCAGTATACAAAACCGCTTAAGTTTTCTGGGATGAGACTATCATCAATTTCAGCTATGTTACAAGTCAAGCTGGTTAGATTTTCATGACTGTAGTCACATGCCTCTCGACTAATTCCTAATACATTATGACCTGAATTCAGCATTAATTCTGCTATAGATCGGCCAATACCTGTTCTATGTCCTACTATTAAAATTGTATGTTCCATAGCCTAGTTAACACATCAAAACCTATTTTTGTTGAAAGATCAATCCATGAAAAAAACTTTTTCGTTAAAAATTGAAGATAAATGGACCATTTCTGACTGGGAAAGTATCGCAAATGGAAAAGTTAGAATAAGCTTCTCCTCAGCCACAAAAAAGTCTGTCCACAGAAGTAGAAAAATTTTAGAGGATAAAATAGCTAGTGGTGACATTATTTATGGCGTCAATACTGGGTTTGGTTCACTTTGTTCTACATCCGTATCTCAATCAAATCTCAAAAAACTTCAAGTGAACTTAATAAGAAGTCATGCTGCAGGAACTGGGAATACAGTAAGCCCTCAAATTTCTAGGTTAATGTTGGTTTCAAAGATTCGAGCACTTTCAAAAGGTTATTCCGGAGTTAGGTGGGATATTATTGAATTTTTAAATCTTTTGTACTCGCACGACATTCTACCTGTCATTCCTGAGATGGGTTCACTCGGAGCGTCAGGGGATCTTGCACCTTTGGCTCATATGTCATTGGTGCTGATCGGGGAGGGGGAAGTTTTCTATGAAAAAAAGCGTTTTAAAGCGAAAGATGTATTGAAAAAATTGAATATTGCCCCCATAGAGCTCGTTGAAAAGGAAGGGCTTGCTTTGATAAATGGAACCCAGTTTATGCTTTCTCATGGCCTTTGGGCGATTATCCAAGCTCGATATATCTCGTACTGGGCTGATTGGGTTTCTAGCATGTCAATAATTGGTTTTGATGCCTCCAGCGCGCCTTTTGATCCAAGAATTCAGAAAATTAGAAATCAAAAAGGGCAAATGTTTGTTTCAAAAAGAATTAGAGAGTTTTTATTAGATTGTCCAAGTTTTGTAAAAGAAAAGGATCACATACAGGATCCTTACTCTTTTCGTTGTATACCTCAAGTTCATGGAGCTTCAAATGATTCTTGGACACATGTGCAAGAAGTTTTTTTGAATGAGGCTGATGCGGTTACAGATAATCCAACAGTTTTTTCAGATGAAGTTATAAGTGCGGGTAATTTTCATGGTCAAAAACTTGCGTTGGCAATGGACTACGGAAAAATGGCTCTTGCAGAATGGGGCAGTATTTCTGAGAGAAGAATTAATCAGTTGACCCTGGGAAAAAGAGGTTTGAAGCCGTTTTTGGCAACTAATCCTGGTCTTGAAAGCGGTTTGATGATTCTACAGTATTCAGCAGCAGCACTGGTTAGCCGAAATAAACAAAGAACGGTTCCTAGTAGTACAGATAGTATTGATTCATCTGCTGGTCAAGAAGATCATGTGAGCATGGGTGCGAATGCTGCAACTGACTTGATTGAGGTGATAAATGGTGTCTGGAAAATAGTTTCAATGGAGTTAGTTTGCGCCATTAGATCCATAGAATCAGGTGAAAGAGAATCTTCAAAACTAATTCAAGATTTTATCAACTCCTATCGTTCAATATATCCGAGCCCAAAAGGAGATTCTAATTTATCTGAAGAAATTAATGCCGCAGAAATTTTTTTACGAGATACATTAATTGAAGACTCTGAATTTTTGATTTTCAATGAATGATTTAAGTTCTAATTTTTGAATTAAGTATTTTGCGTATTTCTTGCATGGGTAGCACTTACATAAATTCCGGCAGTTTCTGTTCTAAGTCTGTGATCTCCCAGGCTAACAGGCTTGAAGCCATTTTCAATTGCAGATGTAACTTCACTTGTTGAAAAATCACCTTCAGGTCCAATGAGGATTATAGATTGGGCTCTATCAGGATAACGAATTAAATCATTTAAGGGTAGTTTGTCAATGCTGCTGCATGTAGCAATGTATTTGTAATAAGTGTAATCATTCTTGATTAAATTTTTTAAAGATGTCAACTCATTGATTTTTGGAAGAATAGATTTTTCGCTTTGTAAGCAGGCAGATTTCAAAATTTTTTTTGAACGTTTTTTACTGATGAATTTTCTTTCTGAGTGGCTACTAATTATTGGGGTTATTTCATGTACACCAATTTCAGTCGCTTTCTCTAAAAAGAAATTCCACCGATCAATACTTTTTGTTGGGGATATAGCAATATGTAAATATCCATTTACCAGACCATGATTCTCAATAATTTCAATTTTAACAGCTCTAACTTCTTTTTTCGAGATCAAATCAATTTCTCCAACAAAAATTTTCCCTACCCCATCAAAAACTTTTATTTTTTCACCGATTCCTAAACGTAGAGACTTAATAGCATGATTTATCTCATCTGACTCTAAAAAGGCATAATCGTCGTTAATAAAACCAAAGAAATTATGCATTTAAATTGTATTACTTTCTTTTACTACCCATTTATCTGAAATCAAACGCGCATCTGCTGAACTGCAAATGCTGTCTGATACTCCATTTAGCAAGGAAAATTGACCGACCGCTCCAATCATAGCTGCATTATCCATAGTATAAGAGAGTGGGGGTAGATAAATTTGAATATTTTGTTTAATCCCTAATTTTTGAATTAAATGCCGCAAATGAGAATTTGCTGAGACTCCTCCTGCTATTGCCAATTGTCTAATGCCTGTTTGTTTTATTGCTTGCTCAATATTTAAGACTAACGGCTCTACAAGTGATTTTTGGATACTCGCGCACCAATCATTTAATTCACTACTCAAAGTTTTCGGGTTATTCTTTTTTTCCTTTTGCATCAATTGTAAAATATTTGTTTTGATGCCACTATAGCTAAAGTTTAAACCATTGGTTTTCGTTTTACTAAAAATGAAACGATTTGGATTTCCAGTTTTTGCATTTTTATCGATTAATGGACCACCTGGATACCCCAAAGACAATAACCGGGCAGCTTTGTCAAAAGCTTCACCAACGGCATCATCTAAAGTTTGTCCGATAATTTCAAATTTATCCCAATTATGAACAATAACAATCTGAGTATGCCCTCCAGAGACGGTTAGGCACAAATATGGAAAATCTAAACTTGAATTTTGTTGAATGTTTTTTTCAGTGAGAAAACATGAAAGCATGTGTCCTTCTATATGGTGAACATTTATCATAGGAATAGATAAGGCAAGCGAAAGGGATTTAGCAATTGAATGTCCAACAAGTAAACTGCCTAGTAGACCAGGTCCTTGCGTTACAGCGATAGCTTCGACCTGATTCAACTTAATATTTGATGTTTTTAAAGACGCTTTTATCGTTGGCACAATGGATTCGATGTGCGCGCGTGAAGCCATTTCAGGAACAACTCCTCCATAATAACTATGAATATCCTGACTAAAAATGACATTTGAAAGAACTTCAAATCCTTTGAGGACAGCCACAGACGTATCATCACAACTTGATTCAATCGCCAATATAAGAGCCTCTGATTTTTTCAAAATTATGTTTACATTAGTTTAGCTAAGGGTAACATTCTTAACAATGTGAAGACCATACCCTTCAATCCCAATTCTCTTCATAGGTCGGTTTGTTAATAAGACAACATTTTTAATATTCATTTCTCTTAATATTTGCGCACCAACGCCGTAGTCTCTCGGATCCATCGCAAGAGCTTTGGAAGTTTCTATATGTTCATTTGGATTAAATCCTAAAATATCAGTTACTTCATTTTTGCGCTGATTCAAACAAACTAGAACTCCTGAACCATTGCTTTCTATGGCCTTAAATGCCCTTTTAATGTTGCTATGTTGAAAATAGTTAGTCTGTATTTCGTCAAGAATGGAATCTCTTTCGTCTCCACTTTGCATTCTTACCATAACTTCATCATTTGAGTTCCAAGTACCAAGTTGAAAGGAGATATGAATCTGATCTGACGTTGTTTGTTCGAATAATTGAACATCCAGTTCTCCGTATGGTGACTTTAGCTTAAAACGCTTCTTTAACCGAATAAGACTCTCGCGCTCAAGACGATATGAAATAAGTTGTTCAATTGAGATTATTTTTAAATCAAATCTCTTTGAGATTTTAATGAGCTCGGGGAGTCTTGCCATTGTTCCATCCTCATTCATGATTTCTACTATAACACCTCCGGGTTCTTTTCCCGCTAAACGAGCAAGATCAATCGCAGCTTCAGTATGCCCGGCTCTCCTGAGAACGCCACCTTCTCGAGCTCTTAATGGAAATATGTGTCCAGGTTTTTGGAAGCTCTTCGGTGTAGAGTTCTTATCGACAAGAGCATTTATCGTTTTCGCTCTATCTAAGGCGCTAATTCCTGTTGTAACTCCATTACCTGCGAGATCAACACTAACTGTGAAGGCAGTTTGGTGTGGGTCAGTATTGTTTTCAACCATCTGCATCAAGTTAAGCTGCTCGCAGCGATTATCAGGGAGAGGCACACATATAAGTCCTCTGCCGTGAGTCGCCATGAAGTTTACAGTATCTGGCAAAATATTTTCGGCGATTGCAATAAAGTCTCCTTCGTTCTCTCGATTTTCATCATCAACAACAATTACCAATTTCCCATTTGATAGGTCTTCTAATGCTTTTTCTATGGTGCTGAATTCTGAATTCATAATTTATTTCTTGTCGTAGGTTGCCAAATTCCGGTTTCAGATGTGCGAAGATACCGGATAAGACCTAAGAACAACGCAATATTCATCCAAGAGAAATAGGAGAGAGGTTTTAAGAAATTGGATAATGCCTTTGGTAATATTCTTTGGGGGAATAAAACAAATAAAATGAGTAATAATATTTGGAAGATAATTGATATTATCGCTAGTTGACCCCCTTGGAGAAACGAAAAAATAATATTTCTTAAGGACCCAAGGAAAAAAAATATGGGTAGCGTCCAACGAAGAATTTTATGACATAAAAAAATAATACCTGTAGGAAATGTATTTGTCAAAACAGTGGTGTAAAAATATTTTAGATTCTGCCAATTGCCTTGAGATATTCTTATTTTCCTTTTGAACTCCATGTTAGATTCATTGCTAACATCTTCGGTGCAAATGGCTTTCGGAGCAAATACAACTTTTTTATTCGATTTTAGAACGTTCATCGTTTGAAAGAAATCTTCCATCAATGTACCGAAGGGAATTTCCTGAAAGGATTCTCTTTTAATGGCATAACAACCACCTTCAACACCCATTGAGGATCCCCAAATTACTCCTTCCTTGTTTTTCAAATCATTTTCCCAATTGATGTATAATTTTTCATTTTTAGATATGTTGTTTAACAAATTTTTGCTGATCCCTCGATAAACCAAATTACCACCAACAAGATGTACCTCATTGTCATTAGCGATGGGAAGAATCATTTCTTTTAATGCATCAGGATGAAAAAATATATTAGCGTCTGTTCCTACAATAATTTTCGATTTCCCTCTTTTAACTAGGGCATTTATGATGTTTGATTTTCCAGAACGAGTATTCATTCTAACAAAATCGATAATTTTTTCTCTTTTTTGAAATTCTTCGATGATCAAATCTGTTGAATCTGTTGAGCAGTCCGAACCGATTCTGATTTTTAACAAATCTTTTGGGTAATTTAAAGCTAAAATTGATTCAATTTTTTCTCTAATTACAGTTTCCTCATTAAATGCAGCAAATACGATATCCACAGAGGGCCAAACTTCTGGTTTTACATTTACATTGATATCGTGGGATTTATACTTGTAAATAAGATTCACCAGTTTTGGATATAGAAAATAGGGTATGAGCATTAATAAAATTGCTAAAACTAAAGTCTCAAATATGAAACCATAAAAAACATAGTACTCTAACATTAATGACATTAGTTTAAATAAATATATTTTTCATTTTCGTTTTAAAGAGCTCTTCTGAAAAATTCAGTAAAACATGTTCTCGTGCTTTTTCTCCCATTTTAACTCTAAACTCTGTATCTAAAATTAAATTAGATAAAGCTTTTGCAAATTCATCCGCATTGTCCGCTAAAAGAATATGTTCTCCATTAATGCATTTTAAACCCTCTCCTCCAATACTGGTAGTGACAATAGCCTTACCTCTAGCCATAGCCTCTAATAATTTTATTCTCATTCCGCTTCCTGATAAAAGGGGAGCGATAAATATTCCGTATTTCTCAAATGAAATAACATCACTTGACGACTGGCTCCAGATAACTTGTTCCGGAATAGTGATAGTTCTTGGCCATTTTCTTGAAAAAACAGTAATTTCTGTTTCAGGAGAAATCTTGGGTAATACTTTTTCAATAAACCAATTCATACCTAAAATATTTGGTTCCCAATCTAATGCACCTAGATGGTAAACCTTGGGTGATTTAGATCCAGAAAATCTCCATTTTAAGTTTGGATTAAATGTACAAGGATAGATGTCAATGTTTTCAACTCCCAATTCAAGAAGATTCTTGGCATCTTCCTCAGTTATAGCCCAAACCCTATTTCCTTTGAGCATTTTAATTTCCCATTTTTTAAGTTTCTTGGTTTGCCAATTAGTAAAAATCTTCCTAATGCTAAAATTTGAATTTAAAAGAGTTCTCTCCCAAATTTGATGTTCAACATTGTGAGTTCTAATAATAAAGGGCTTACCACACCAAAAGTCTCTGTATACTGACATGAATATGCTATCTACAACTATCAAATCAGCTTTAGAAGAGGCTGTTTTTACAAACTTGGAGACTTTTGAATTGAAAAACCGCGAGGCGAAATAGGACCTTTTATCAAAGCAATACTTTAAAAAATAAATTAAACTTGGTGATAAGTTGACATCAAAAAAATCAAAATTTAGGGAAGCAATGGAAGAAGTGGGTTTTGTAACTTTATGCTTATTTGTATTTAGGGCCACAACATGAACATTGTGTCCAGCTAGAACCTCTAAATTTATTAGACTTTCCATGGCTATGGACGAGCCATCTCTTCCAGGGAAAGGGACTTTATTACACAAATGCAGAATATTCATGAAAAAGGTTTACTTCTTGATTTAAATAACTTTAAAATAAGTCGTTTAAAACTATGCATATTGGCATCATTTGCTGCCCAAACAGTCATCCAGAAAGAAATGGGAAGAAGAACTAGATTAGGCATCCAAATGGCCCAAAAAGGTGTTACGATCCATTCTCTGCCCATTTTTTCAAATATTATGGTTAATACATAATGGAACAAGAACAAAAGAACAGATATAACGAAGGGTAATCCAAATCCCCCTTTTTGAATAATGGCACCCAACGGTGCTCCAATAAAAAATAATAGTATACAGGCTACAGAGATAGAAAATTTCTTGTGGAATTCAAGAAAATGTCTGGCAATAATTTGTCTCCTCCATTCAAATTCACTTTCTACTTGTTTCATAAAATCCCGGTTAGACTGAGCAAAATGAATGGAATTGTTTAATGCTCGAAAAAGATACTTTCTTTCCAATCTACTTTCAACAGATAAATCCAGATTATTAACCAAGTTTAGTGAATCATTAGTTTTCCATCCAAAAAACTTATTTCTCATTGTATTACTAACTTCATTTTGACGTTTGCGATATTTTTTAAACAAGTCTTGAATTGCAAAATTCAATTGATTAATATTGAGCATATTATATTCATCGCTTCTGCTAACTTTATAAAGATCACCCATTGCATAATCGCCCATGTCTAGTCTGATCAACATTTTCTCAAAGTTGCTCTCTAAAAATGGTTGTCTTTTTTGTGTTCTTTTTTTTTCGGATTCGTAATCTTGGAAAGAATGTCCATTGTATAAAGTGAATTCCATCCAACGACTTCCCTCAGAATAGCTTATTTGACCTTTTGGGGCAGTAATTAAAGAATGATTTCCTTTTCCTCTTTCTTTGTGATCATATATAATTACATCAAAAACTTCATTGTCTTTTTTACCACCAATTTTTATACTATAACCATCAATCCCTCCGAAAAAAATACCAGGAATTAAATTAAATGTTGGTCTTTGTTTTGCGATATTAATTAATAAATTTTCTCCCTTAAAATTGGCGATCGGAATAATATTGTTACTCACAAAAAACATTCCTGAAGAAATTAATGCTAGTGCTAAAAGTATAGGTCGCATCAATCTGTAAAATGAGGCTCCCGAGGATTTTGCAGCAGCAAATTCTTTACTCTCCGCTAAGTTTCCAAAAACCATAATACCTGCGAATAGAACAGCCACTGGAACAGCCATAGGTAATACAGAGGCACTCCAAAAAAACATTAGTTTCAAAATATAAAACCATTCTACTCCTCGTCCAGCTAAATCATCCACATACTTCCACACCATTTGCATGAGAAGGAAAAATACTGATATGCCTAAAGTTTTTAGGAAAATCCCTAAGAAAGACTTGAGTAGATACTTGTCAATTCTTTGCATCCGATTTATTTACATACCCTCAGGGGCGATATAATCATAATCTGGATAATTATTAATATCAAACTTAACGTCTTCTAACTTCATTCCCATATTTACTTTGTAATTATCTAATTTAACCTTAGTAATCACGTTGTTAAATCCATATTCATGATATGAGTAGATCTTTTTAGAATTAACTTCAATACCGAGAATGACCTTTTCTACTTCATCTGGATTTAGAGGAACTAATTCAATATATTGAATGAGCATATTTTTTTTATTCTTCTTTTTTTCTAAATACTTAAAACTAGTCCCTTTCGAATATCTATTTAAAATTTTTGAAGGGGAGAAGTTGGCATCAGACGTATCTATTCTTCTTACTACTATTTCCTCATCCTCACTTGATACCGAAATCAGCTTATTATTTTCCAAGAAAATTATCTGATCGTTGAGTGTTAAAACACCATCTTGTTTTACCATCACTAACGTTCCTGTGTTTTTTCTTTCAATTCGATTTCCATCCCTACCCATAGCATCAAGAACAAGGGTAAAAGAAAATGACTGGTCTTTATATTCTAGTGCTTTTTTTTGAGACAGGGACACGAACTCTTTTGCAGAAATAGACTGTGCATTCAGAAATTGAATCTGAAATAATGCTAATAAAAGTAACGTGATGTTATAATATGTTCTCATCTTCATTTGAACTATTTTTACCTAACCTTTGATTTAGCTCTTGTTCTGTAGATACAAGAACTTGACGTGCTTTAGATCCTTCAAATGGGCCGATAATTCCGGCATCTTCTAGCTGATCAACTAATCTTCCTGCTCTATTGTACCCCAGTTTTAATTTTCTTTGAAGCAATGAAGCTGAACCCTGTTGTTGCAAAACAACTAATCTAGCAGCATCCTCAAAAAGTGCATCTCTTTCTTCAGCACTGTAATTACTTCCACTCGAGCCATTTTCTTCTCCAGTATACTCTGGAAGGGCATAAGCATCAGGATATGCTTGCTGTGAGCCAATGAAATCACATACCTCTTCGACCTCTGGTGTATCTAAGAAAGCGCATTGAAGCCTTATTAGATCATTTCCCGCTGAAAAAAGCATATCACCCTTACCGATCAATTGATCAGCTCCACCAGAGTCTAAAATCGTTCTTGAATCTATTTTTGACGAAACCTTAAAAGCTATTCTTGCAGGAAAGTTTGCTTTAATAATGCCGGTAATTACGTTGACTGATGGTCTTTGTGTAGCTATAATCAAGTGAATGCCAATCGCACGTGCCAACTGAGCCAATCTTGCAATGGGGGTTTCTACTTCTTTACCCGCCGTCATTATTAGATCTGCAAACTCATCAATTACAAGAACGATGTAAGGAAGATATCTATGGTCATTTTCTGGGTTCAGTTTGCGGGAACTAAATTTTTGATTGTATTCTTTGATATTCCTGACCATTGCATCTTTCAACAGTTCGTATCTCTTATCCATTTCAATACACAAAGAATTTAATGTATAAATTACCTTAGTTGTATCAGTAATAATTGCCTCATCTGTGTCAGGGAGTTTTGCAAGAAAATGCCTCTCTATTTTATTGTAGAGAGTTAATTCTACTTTTTTTGGATCAACTAAAACAAACTTTACTTCAGAGGGGTGTCTTTTGTAAAGAATGGATGCAAGTATAGCATTCAATCCTACTGATTTCCCTTGTCCCGTTGCCCCAGCCATTAGTAAGTGCGGCATTTTTGCTAAATCAGCTATGAAAACTTCATTGGAGATTGTCATTCCAAGAGCAATTGGTAGGTCCATATTCGTTTTGACAAACTTTTCTGAAGTAAGGACACTTTTCATAGAAACCATTTTCGGGCTTCTATTTGGTACTTCAATACCGATCGTGCCGCGTCCAGGAATAGGGGCTATGATACGGATTCCAAGCGCACTCAAGCTTAAAGCAAT
>CESO01022586.1_pt1 | contig 11152 bp, 11 predicted proteins | sample 356341 | NCBI WGS metagenome assembly CESO01 (sample SAMEA2621812, study PRJEB7988) | marine metagenome | biome: marine biome (ENVO:00000447); feature: deep chlorophyll maximum layer (ENVO:xxxxxxxx); material: "saline water (ENVO:00002010), including plankton (ENVO:xxxxxxxx)" | depth 35 m
TTTTTTAATTTATATACTCTTTCATATTTTAAAATAGGTATTGTTAAGTTTTTTCTTGTAGTCATGTTACCTAAAACTCCATTCCTTGCATGAATTACATATTTTTTTATTCCTGTTGTATTAATTATACCTATAAAATCATCTAGTAACTGTTCATTATCTTCATAATTAATACCTATTCTAGTTTTTACACTAATTTCACTTTTTACTGCTTCTTTCATAGATAATACACATTCTTGAACTAAGTTTGGGTTTAATAGTAAAGTAATTCCAAAGTCTCCTGCTACTACATTTTTACTAGGACAACCGCAATTTAAATTTATTTCAGAAAACCCATACTTTTCTGCTTTTTTTGCAGCTTTTGCAAGGCTAGTAGGAGAGTTGCCAGCAATTTGTACTGCAATATTTGATAGGTCTCCCACCATTTTATAATTATCAAGAATATTAGTTCTAATAATTGTCTCTGCATGCATCATTTCTGTATAAACAAAAGTTTTATTATTTATAATTTTCATTAAATAGCAAAAAAAACTATCAGTTTTTCCCATCATAGGAGCAATTGAGTAAAAAGAATTATTATCAACTATCATAATATTAATAATTATTTTAGTGCATAAATTAAAATAATTCATTATATTTAACTGAGTTAGTTATGATCAGTTCATTACCTTTTATAGTTCTTGATAGTTTAGTCTATGCGGCTTGGTTGTTCTTAGTTGCATCAGGACTTACACTTATATATGGAGTAATGAAAGTTTTAAATGTAGCACACGGAAGCTTGTATGCTTTCGGAGCATACACTAATGCTTGGCTCATTGGGTGGTTTATAAACAATTACCCTGATAACGATTACTTAACCTTTCTTTTTATTCCTCTTTCGGCTTTGATCATTGGCATAATTTTAAGCTTATTTATTGAAAGAATCTTTTTAAGAAAAGTTTATATGAGAGATGAAATGGTTACTGTTTTAGTAACATATGGGCTTTTTTTAATTTTTGAAGATGCTATGAAACTAATATTTGGAACTAGCTCTTACTTACCTTACCAACCAAGAATGTTACTAGGTAATATTAATGTTTTAGATATTCCCTATGTTGTTTATGATTTAGCAATTATTGTTGTAGCTTTACTGGTATGGGGCTTATTTTATTTTACAATTAAACTTACCAAGATTGGTAAATTATTATTAACAGTAATTAATGACAGGGAAATATCATCTGCTTTAGGTATAAATGTTAATAAATTTTTTGTTTTTACATTTGCTTTTGGTTGTTTACTTGGTTGTTTAGGTGGAGCAATTTCGGCTCCTATGATTTCAGTTGTGCCAGGAATTGGCGTAGAAGTTATAGTATTAGCATTTGCTGTAGTAGTAACAGGAGGGCTTGGTAGTGTTTCTGGAGCAGCTTTAGGAGCTTTATTAATAGGTTTTTCAAGAACAATTGCAATATTTTATGCTCCTCAATTAGAGTTATTTATTGTTTTTTTTGTGATGGCAGTTATTTTGTCATTTAAACCAGAGGGTTTATTTGGAACTAGCGAGACTAGAAAGATATAAAATGCAAAAATTTTTAAAAAATGAAAAAATACTATTATTAATTTTTATTTTATTTTTTATGCTTTCTTGGTTTTTTCTACCTAATTACGCTATAAACACTATATGTTTTTCATTTTGTAATGGTTTAGTAATACTTGGCCTTTTAATATTAATGAGAGCAGGATTAATATCTTTTGGTCATGGGATGTATTATTGTCTTGGTGGTTATGCAGTAGCAATGACTTATAACTTCTTTAATATTAAAGAGGCTATATTATTAACATTTATTGCTTTATTAGTTGGGTTTTTTGTATCTTTATTACTAGGTTTTTTTGTAAGAAGGTTTAGAGGTATTTTTTTTGCTATGCTTAATATGGCACTATCTATGATACTTTTTGGAATTATAGTTAAAAGTGTCTCTTTAGGATCTACAGATGGTTTTGGTATTAAAAATGTTACTTATTTAGGTCAAGTAATAGAAGGAGATCAAAGGTTAAACACCTACTCATATTCTTTTATAATCTTTATTAGTGGAATATTTATGTATGCAGTACTCAAATTTCTTAACTCTCCAGCCGGAAAAGTATTAGAAGCAATTAAAGAGAATGAAATCAGAGCTTCTTATTTAGGGATCAATGTTAATTTACACTTACATAAAATTTATATTTTTTCTAGTATGCTAGCTGCATTAGGTGGAGGATTAATGGTTTTATTAGTAGGACATATTACTCCAGAGGATACTGCTTATTGGACAAAGTCAGGAGAGTTTGTATTTGTAGCTATACTATCCGGAAGCACTAATGTATTTGCTCCAATTATTGGATCATTATTTTTTGAATTTATTAGAAGCTACACATTATTTTATTTTCCAAATACATGGCAGATGATAATTGGTATAATACTTATATTAGGTATTATTTATTTACCTGATGGAATTGGATCAATTTTTAGAAAAAGTAGAAAATAATATGTTACTGAAAGTAGAAAATTTAAATAAAAAGTTTGGCTCTGTTGTAGCTGCTAAGAATATTAATTTTTCTATGAATAAAAAAGAAGTTATTGGTGTAATTGGATCTAACGGGGCTGGTAAAACTACATTTTGTAACATGATAACTGGTTATATTAAAGCTGACACAGGAAAAATATTATTTGATGGAGATGATATTACAGGTTTTAATGTTCAACAAATTAAAAATAAAGGTATTCATAGATCATTTCAAATACCACAAGTTTTTGATAATTTAGGAGTTTTAGAAAATATTATAATTACTGAATTAGTTTCTAAAAATAAACAAAATAATTTTATTGAAGAAGCTTATAATAAGTTAAATTATGATAATGCATTACTATTATTAAAAAACTTTTCTTTAGAAAACTTTAGAGACAAACTAGTTAAAGAATTACCACAGGGTGCTAGAAAAGTTTTAGATATTATTTTAGCTATTATTGGCAACCCACAAATTATTCTATTAGATGAACCTACATCTGGTATTAGTACTGATGAAAAAAATATTGTAATGAATAATATAATTAACTCTATTAAAAAACTAAATATATCAGTTTTATTTATAGAGCATGACATGGAGATAGTAGAAAAATTTTCTGATAGAGTAGTGGCATTTTATAATGGAGAAATACTAGCAGATGGGGATCCTCAAAAAGTTTTAAAACAAAAGGATGTTATTAAATATATAGTGGGAAGTCAAAATGCTTAAAGTTGAAAACTTAAGTGTACAAATTAAAAATATAAATATTCTGGATTCAGTTTCATTTAAAGTGAGTAAGTTTTCAAGTATTATAGGAAGAAATGGAGCTGGAAAAACTACCTTAATAAGGGCTATTATGAGTATATTACCTGCACAAAAAGGAAATATCTCTTTTAATAATAATTTTTTAACTGATACAAAACCATATAATATGACAAAAATGGGAATTGGTTATATGCCAGAAGATAGAAGGCTCATACCTGATTTAACTGTAGAAGATAATATTTTGGTACCATTGTGGTCTTTGAAAAATTATAATCAAAATGATGAACTTGAACGAATTTTGACATTTATTCCAGAGGTTAAAGTATTTTTATCTAGGGGTGCATATCAATTATCAGGAGGTCAGCAAAAATTAGTCGCTTTGGCAAGGGCAATGATAGTAGGTAAAAAGCTTTTATTGTTAGATGAGCCTTTTGAAGGTGTAGCGCCTGCATTAGCAGAGAGACTAGTAGAACTAATTATAAGTTTAAATAAATTAAATTTAATTACCATGATAACAGAATCTGATGAAACATTTTCTAAAAAAATAAATGCTGAAATTATAAGAATTGAAAGAGGTAAAATTTTATAAAATAAAATTTATTTATTATTTAATAATGCAGCGGCCTCTAAAGCAAAATAAGTAATAATTGCATCAGCTCCAGCTCTTTTAAAACAGCTTAGCGTTTCAATAATAACTTCTTCACTTTTAAAAACTTTATCATTTATTGCCTTTTTTAACATTGAGTATTCGCCAGAAACTTGGTAGCTAAATGTAGGAAGTTTAAAAGATTTTTTTATAGAACTTAGTACATCAAGATATGGCATTCCAGGTTTAACTAGAATTATATCAGCACCTTCTTTAATATCTAGAGACACCTCTTTAAGTGCCTCATTAGTATTATTATAATCCATTTGGTAAGTTTTTTTCTTATCTTTGCCAAGTCTTGATGAGGCAGATATAGCATTTCTAAAAGGACCATAGTAAGATGAAGCATATTTCGCCGCATAGGACATTATTAATATATCTTGAAATGAGTATTGATCCAAATATTTACGTATAACTTTAATTCTACCATCCATCATATCAGAAGGTGCTAGAATATCGCAACCTGCATTTGCATTTACTAAAGCTTGCTTACATAAAATTTCTACAGTTTTATCATTATCAATTTTATTATTAATAACAATACCATCATGTCCAGAAGTAGTATAAGGGTCAAGAGCTACATCACATATTACTCCTAAGCCTTTAATGTTTTCTTTGATTTTTTTTACAGTCTTACAAATAATATTTTCTTCATTTAGTGCTTCAGTACCTTGATCATTTTTTAAATCTTCAGGAACTTCTGGAAATAATGCAACTGCTTTAATTCCTAATTCGTATGCTTTATTAGCACATACAACCGCTTCATCTATATTTAATCTTTTAATTCCTGGCATTGAATCAATAGCAGAACTTTTTTTATTATAAGTTATAAAAATTGGATATATAAGGTCACTAGTATTTAAATAGGTCTCCTGAATTAATTGTCTTATCCAAGGTTCTTTTCTAAGTCTTCTAGGTCTAGATAATGGGAAGTTTGATAAAAAGCTATTCATAATTATTTTAAAATATATTATGATATTATTTTAAACATTAAGATAGAGCAAGATGAATTTAAATATTAATAATGATTTAAGTGTCGAACAAAAAGCTTTTGTGGATTCAGCTAGAAAGTTCTCTAAAGATAATATTGCAGAGAAAGCACTTGAATGGGATAAAAATAGTTTTTTTCCTAGAGATGTATTTATAAAAGCAGCTAATTATGGGTTTGCTGGTATTTATGTTCCTGAAATAGATGGGGGATCAGGTTTAACAAGGTTGGATGCATCATTAATATTTGAAGAAATAGCTTATGCTTGTCCATCTACATCAGCTTTTTTAACAATCCATAATATGACAGCATGGATGTTAAGCAAATTTGGTAGCAATGATTTAAAAAAAAAATATTTAAATAATATTACTTCTATGAAAAATATTAGTTCTTATTGTTTGACTGAACCTGGCTCTGGCTCTGATGCAAATGGCATGAAAACTAAAGGTATCCCAGACAAAGACAATACTTCTTTAAAAATTAATGGTTCTAAGTCTTTTATATCTGGAGCTGGTGAATCAGATTTATATTTTGTAATGATGAAGACAGAAAATAAAAAAAGTGATGAAACGTCCTGTGTAATTGTAGAAAAAAAAATGGATGGTATTTCTTTTGGAAAGAATGAAGAAAAAATGGGATGGAAAAATCAACCTACAAAAGTGGTTTCATTTGATGAATGTAAAGTTCCTTTTGACAATATAGTAGGTAATACTGGAGATGGTTTTAAAATTGCTATGCAAGGTTTAGATGGTGGTCGTATTAATATAGCTTCATGCTCACTAGGTGCTGCAAGGTTTTGTATAGACAAATGCTTAGAATATATCAAGGAAAGAAAACAGTTTGGAAGTTTTTTAAAGGAATTTCAAAGTATACAGTTTAAAATAGCAGATATGATTACTGATTATAATGCTTCAAGATTAATGGTTCATCAAGCAGCAAAAGCTCTTGATAACTCAGATAAAGAATCAACTCTAAAATCTGCCATGGCAAAAAAATTCGCTACTGATGCATGCTTCAAGATTTGTAATGATGCACTACAAATTCATGGAGGTTATGGTTATTTAGCTGAATATGGTATTGAAAAAATGGTTAGGGATACGAGGGTACATCAAATACTAGAAGGTACTAATGAAATAATGAAGCTAATAATATCTAGAAAAAGTATAGGAAATTAATTTATGGATGAAGTTATAATTAAAAAGTATAATTCTACAATAGTTTTAACTTTAAATAGAGAAAGAGTTTTAAATGCTTTAAATTTAAATATGGTTAGAATTTTATATAAAAATATTTTATTATGGAAAAAAGACGATAGCGTTAGCGGTGTTTTAATACAAGGTGCGGGAGAAAAGTCTTTTTGCGCTGGTGGGGATATAGTTAGTGTTTATCATGAAAAAAATAATAAAAATAATTCCTTATCTCACGATTTTTTTAAGGAAGAGTACTTGTTAAATTATGAAATAAGTAATTTTGAAAAGCCATGGGTGTCTATGTTAAATGGTATAGCTATGGGAGGTGGATTAGGACTATCAGTTCATGGAAGTCATAGAATAATTTCTGAGAAAACAATGGCAGCTATGCCTGAAACAGCAATAGGTTTATTTCCTGATGTTGGAGGAGGGTATTTTTTATCAAGAATGAAAGATTCATTAGGAGTGTATTTGGCTTTAACTGGAAATATAATAGATGCAGATAATGCAATGTATTCAGGAATAGGAACTCACTTTATAGAAAACAAACTAGTTAAAAGTTTTATAGATGAATTTTTAAAATTAGAAAATTATACTATTGATAAAGTGAATAGTTTATTAACTAATTACAAAAATAAAAAAAATATTAACCCTACTTTTAAAGAAGAAAATCACTTTATCAAAAAGCATTTTTCTTTAGAAAACATACAAGAAATATTTGAATCCTTAGAAAAAGATAAATCAGACTGGGCTATTAAACATTTGAATGTTTTAAGAAAGAAATCTCCTACAAGTATGGCTGTAACTTTAAAACAACTTAAGTTAGCAAAAGTAATGAATTTAAAGGATTGTTTAAGCATGGAGTTTAGAATTTGTCAAACTATGATGAGAAAAAACGATTTTTATGAAGGTGTAAGAGCTAACTTAGTTGACAAAGACAGAAAACCAAATTGGAAACCTAAATCAGTTTTTGATTTAACTTCGAATATTGTTGACGAGCATTTTGTAGAGTTGAAAGAAAAGGAGTTATTTAATTAAATGACAAAAATCTCATTTATAGGTTTAGGAAATATGGGAAATCCTATGGCACTAAACCTTATTAGAAAAAAATATAAATTAAATCTTTATGACCTTAATTCTAAACTTTTAAAGCCTTTTCTTAAAACTAATGCTAAAATAATAAATAATTTATCAGATTTAAGTAATAACTCTAATTTTTTTATTACTATGTTACCTGATGGAAAGGCACTTGAAAATTTAGTATTTAAGTCTAATGGCATATTAAATAAAATAAAAAAAAATGATATTTTAATAGATTGTTCATCTGTTGATTATGATACTACTATAAAAGTTTATAAAGCTTTAAGTAAAAGAGGAGCCCATTTTTTGGATGCACCTGTTTCTGGTGGTGTTTCTGGTGCAGAAAAAGCAACGCTTACTATTATGGTAGGAGGTAAAAAGCAAGTTTTTAATAAAGCTAAGTTTATATTAGATTGTTTAGGAAAAAATATTATTTATGTAGGCAATAGTGGGTCTGGACAAATAGTTAAGGCGTGTAATAATATGATGTTAGGTATTAATATGATAGGCGTATGTGAGGCTTTTTCTTTAGCTAATAAATACGGGATAAAAAATAAGACTTTTTTTGATATATGTTCTAAGTCATCTAGCTCTTCTTGGGCGATGCTAAATCACTTACCTGTTAAGGGAATAGTAGATAGCTCTGCTGCTAATAATAATTATAAACCTGGTTATGCGGCTAAATTAATTTTAAAAGATTTAAAAATAGCACAAGGTATGGCTAAAAATGTTTCTTTTTTAGCAACAATGGGTAAAAAAGCACATGATTTATATAGTAAATTTTGTAAAAGAGGGAAGGAAAATTTAGATTATTCTGCAATAATCAAATATTTGCTTAGAATTAAATAAGTTTTAAATATTATATGACTACAGGCTTATCATAACTTAGGACTACCTCACCAGGCATTGAATCAAACTGCCCATCTAATTCTTGTGATGCGTCTTTTAATAATGGGGCTAGCCATTTATTAGTATCATCAAAGTCTTTTTCATTTTCATAAGTTGCTATTCCCAGAGTTTTTCCTTCCCCAATAATTAAAGTTCTAAGACTAATAATTTTAGATTTTTTTTTAAGTTTTGGAAGGACTTCTGTTTTAATATATGCTAGATACATATCAGCTTTAAGTTTAGAGGGAAATTTTCCTATAGTTGCTCTTATAAACATAACGTTATTTAAAAGCCTGAATACCGGTTTGACTTCTACCTAAAATCAAAGCATGTATATCATGTGTTCCTTCATAAGTATTTACAGCTTCTAAATTCATCATATGCCTAATTACATGGTATTCATCTGATATGCCATTTCCTCCAAGCATATCTCTGGCTAATCTTGCTATTTCTAATGCTTTACCTACATTATTTCTTTTGAGTATGGAGATCATTTCATTACTTGATTTGTTACTATCTTTTAATCTACCTACTCTTAAGGTAGCTTGATGTGCAATTGCAATTTCAGACTGCATATCAGCTAATTTTTTTTGGACTAACTGGTTAGCTGCTAGGGGTTTGCCAAACTGTTCTCTACCAAGAACATATTCTAAAGATGATAGCCAGCAAAATTCAGCCGCGCCCAATACCCCCCAAGATATTCCATATCTAGCTGAACTTAAACAGCTCATAGGAGCTTTAAGACCAACTGCATTACTTAATAAGTTTTCTTCTGGAACAAAAACTTCATCCATTATTATCATTCCTGTCGGAGAAGCTCTTAAAGAAAACTTACCATTAATTTTTGGAGTTTCTAACCCTTCAGACTTTGTTCTTTCTAAAATAAATCCTCTAATAGTACCTTGTTCATCTTTTGCCCATATTAAAAATAAATCAGCTATTGGGCTATTAGAAATCCAAGTCTTTGAACCTGTTAATAAATATCCTCCTTTAACTTTTTTTGCCCTTGTTAACATAGAAGAAGGATCAGAGCCATGATCTGGTTCTGTTAAACCAAAACAACCAATTAAGTTTCCTTTTGCTAATTCAGGTAACCATTTATTTTTTTGATTTTCATTTCCATAATCATAAATGGGCTGCATTACAAGACTCGATTGCACACTCAGAGACGATCTATAAGCGGAATCTACTCTTTCAATTTCTTTAGCTATCAATCCATAAGCAATAGTAGAGACTCCAGAACATCCATAGCCCGGTATTTGAGCTCCTAAAAGTCCTAAACGACCAAGTTTTTTGAATAAATTACTATCATAAACTTCATTTCTATTAGCTTCTAATATTTGAGGTTGTAATTCTTTTTGGGCAAAATCTCTAGTGGTATTTCTGATTAATATTTCTTCTTCTGTTAATTGTTCCTCAAGTAAAAAAGGATCTTTATAATCAAAAGTATTATCTTTTTTTTCTATATTTTTAATTGATTGTAAGTTTTTCATTTTTTAGCACTAAATGTTTCAGCAATATTTATTAAATCTATAAATCTATTATAATTTAAACTTGTTATTTTAGTAAAGTACCACATCATATCTTCAAACTGTAGTCTTAAAATTAAGTACTTATTAAAAAAACCAAAGGGTACTGTGCAATTTAAATCAAAGAAAACTCCTTCTTTATTATATTGCTTCTGTATATCATTGCAAAAAACAAAAGGGTTTGCTACTAATTGCTCTAGCGTATCATCTATATACATTGGTATATGTTTAAATTGTTCAAATACAGGATCAGATAAAGGGCTGTCTTCACTTCTTAATAACCTTTCAATTTTTGCTATTTCTCCTAGCTCACTAAAAAGCTTATCTTTTAGCCACATATTTGGTTCTATAATATCAGTACTAACTTTACTCAATTCTATCTTAGAGTATTTAGAAAAGTTACCTCCAACAGGTTTTATAATACTTATTCCTTTTAAAATAGTTTCATGTGAAAAAATTAATGGAGCTTCTATATAATCTTTAGTAAATTCAAATGACTGAGAATATGAAATTTTATTTAGTAATAAGAATAAACTTAATAAAATTGATTTAATCAAAATCAATGATTTTTCCATCAGGACCACCATGTAATGTATCATTATACATTTTTATTTTTCCATTAATTATTGTAGCAATAGGACAACCTTTAAAGGACATTCCCGAATAAGGAGACCATCCTGACTTAGAAGCCATATTTTTATCATTTATAATTAATTTTTTATTAAGGTCTATTACTGTTAAATCTGCGTCATACCCTATCTTTATATGCCCTTTATTTTTAATTTTATATATTTTACATGGGTTTTCAGACATTAATTTTACCAATTTAGTTAAAGATAGTTTTTTATTATTTACATGATTTAACATTACTGAAAGCATAGTCTGAACTCCAGGCATGCCAGATGGCGAGTTAGGCCAAGCATTTTCTTTTTCGCTTAATGTATGAGGAGCATGATCTGATCCTATAACGTCTACTGTTCCATTTTCTATACCTTTCCAAAGACCATTTTGATGAACAATTGATCTTATTGGAGGATTCATTTGAGCTCTAGTACCAAGCCTTTTATAACAATCAGGAGAACTTAGTGTTAAGTGTTGAGGAGTAACTTCAACAGTAATATGATCTCCTTTATCTTGTAGCATCTCCATTTCTTGATACGTAGAAATATGTAATACATGTGCTTTAGTATTAAATTTTTTTGCATATTTTAGGACTTTTCTTGTAGATATGAGAGCTGTTTCTGGATCTCTCCAGTTTTCATGCTCTATTACTCCTTTACTAACATCTATACCTTTTAGTCTTTCTACTAGTCTAAATTCATCTTCAGAATGTATAGCTACTCTTCTTTTAATAGTTTTTAAGGCTAACTCTAAATCACTTTCTTCCGAAACAAGCAAAGTCCCTGTAGAGGAACCCATGAAAATTTTAATACCTGCACACCCTTTAATAGTTTCTAGTTTATCTAATTCTTTAATATTATCCTTGCAAGCTCCAATAAAGAAAGCAAAGTTTGTCCAACTAGTTTTTTTTGCTATATTTATTTTT
>CESO01066496.1_pt1 | contig 11124 bp, 12 predicted proteins | sample 356341 | NCBI WGS metagenome assembly CESO01 (sample SAMEA2621812, study PRJEB7988) | marine metagenome | biome: marine biome (ENVO:00000447); feature: deep chlorophyll maximum layer (ENVO:xxxxxxxx); material: "saline water (ENVO:00002010), including plankton (ENVO:xxxxxxxx)" | depth 35 m
TGCACGGGATAAAAGCTCATCAAATTTTTCATTATCAATAGCTAATAATTGACAAAAAGCCAAAGTATCAATTCCCTTTAGTTTAATTGGAGCTGAGACCATTAAATCATAAACTGGATCATTATAGACAAGTAATTCATCATTCCGATCAAAAATGAGTCCTCTTTGGGGATATACCGTTTGTTTTCTTAGAGAAATCTTTTCAGCAATTAATGCATATTTATCATCAATTACTTGAACTTGAAATAGACAATAAATATAAATTAACCCCACGAATATTATGGCAGCATAAATATAATATAGTCTAAAATTTCTCACTCGTATTTATTTATAGATAATGCTTGCAATACTACAATGAGTGTGATAGCTAAAAGTGAGCTAGAAAGACCTGTAATTAACATATGTTCTAAGTTTATATTTCCTATTCCGTCAAGCCAAAAAATATAAAAATGATAAACTATAATCAAGATAAGTGTTGAATAAAAAAATGGAAAAAATCCAGCTGTTTTGATTGAGTAGGTTAATTTATTATTAGCATGCTCTTTCAAATCCTGTCTATCTAAAATTATCATTCTAATGGCAATTAACCAAAGGCATGCTGACATATGAATACCCGGAGTATAAACGAATAAATCCATGATTAATCCCAAACCAAATCCAATTAAAAACTGATAGGTTTTCTTTAGATGAAGTGGAAGCGATATTAGAAGAATAATAAATACTTGTGGATATATATATGAGGAAATATCAAGATGATTAAGAACCAAAACTTGAAATCCTAAAACTAAAGCCCAGTATGTTGCATATCTAATCATCGGACAATAACTGATTTAAACTAGAATACTCCCTATTAATTACTACAAAAACATATTCTAAATCTCTAAAATTTGTGGCTGTTTCAACCTCTAATTTAAAGTACTGACTTTTGGAAGTATTTGAGATTTTTGACACAGATCCAATTGGAATTCCTTTTGGAAATAATAAAGAAGAATTACCTGTTGATACAATATCATCAACATTTATCTTCTCAAGCTTATTAATGCCATTAATCGTTAAACTGTTAAGTTTAGTATTATCCCATTCAATCTCTGTGTAGTATTCCTGCCCATTAATGTATGGAATAATTTTCATGTTTGTATTCAGCAAAGACATCGCAACACTAAAATTTTCATTAGAACTTAGTATAATTCCAGCTATTCCCTGTGATGAGATAACACCCATATTTTTCTTTATCCCATGATTCCTGCCTTTATTAATTATAAATCTATTATTTGTCTTATAACTTGTATTAAAAACTACTTGTGCTGGGATAACATCAAATAAAGAGCGTTTTGATGTATCTTTCACATTAAAAGTATCATTCATGTATGAGAGACTTTGAGGGTATGATTCTCTAAATTGTTTAGAAATTTGATCTTGTAACCAAGTATTTTGATTTTTGAGATTCCAATAATTATAGATACTCGATGACCAATTATTGATACTCGAGGTAGCATTTAATGCTGATTTTGAAAAAGTAGCTTGTTGGTAGGGATTTAAACTGAAAATCATAAAACCACATATTATTTGTAAAATCACAAACAATATGATGTGAAAATTATACTCTATGAACGCGAATAGGCGTTGCATTAAGTGAATATTGTTCGATAACTTTTTAGGTTTTTGAGTGCGACTGATGTGCCTCTCACCACAGCTCTTAATGGATCTTCAGCTACATAAACTGGCAGTTTAGTTTTACTAGATATCCTTCTATCTAAACCTCTCAATAAAGCTCCACCACCTGTAAGATATAAACCAGTTTGATAAATATCTGCTGATAATTCTGGTGGAGTTAACTCCAAGGCTTTCATAACAGCTTCTTCAATTTTGGAAATAGATTTATCCAATGCAAGTGCTATTTCGGTATATGATACCATAATCTGTTTTGGAATACCAGTCATCAAGTCTCTACCATTTACAGGATAATCTTCTGGTGGTGTCTCTAACTCTGGCAGTGCTGCTCCAACTTGAACTTTGATATTTTCGGCAGTTCTCTCACCAATCATTAAATTGTGCTGCCTTCTCATGTACTCAATGATATCATTGGTAAAATCGTCTCCAGCAACTCGTATAGATTCATCAGATACAATACCAGATAAAGCAATTACTGCAATTTCTGTTGTTCCACCTCCTATGTCAATGATCATATTTCCCATAGGTTCGGCAACATCTACCCCAATACCAATTGCCGCAGCCATAGGCTCGGGTATCATGTAAACCTCTTTGCCTCCAGATCGTTCAGCACTTTCTTTTACTGCTCTTTTTTCGACTTGAGTAATCCCACTAGGAATGCAAATAACCATCCTCAACTGAGGGCTACCAAAAGCTCCTTTGGTATTAATCATTTTTATGAATCCACTAATCATTTGCTCTGCAGCCTCAAAATCTGCAATAACACCATCCTTGAGAGGTCTAATAGTCTTTATATCCTCATGAGTTTTCCCATGCATTTTTTGAGCCTCTGACCCAATCGCAAGAACTTCTTTACTAGCTCTATTAATCGCAATAATGGATGGCTCGTCAACAACTAGTTTATCCTTGTGCATAATTAGTGTGTTGGCTGTACCTAAATCAATAGCTAAGTCTTGTGTAAAAAAGTTGAATATTCCCATTATTAGATTAACATTAGCAAAAATATGCTTTTATTTTATGTAATTTACTAAATAAAATTGATAATAATGAACATTTTTAATTGACAATAAAATTATCTTTTATTTGATAATAATTTAATCTTTTATATATATTTGCATCACCATGTATTTTGACAAAAACATTAAACTACTACGAACAAAAAAAGGAATCTCTCAACAAGATTTGGCTGACTCGTTAGATTTAACTCGATCAAAACTAAATAGTTACGAAAGAGGAGTACAACCACCTTTTGATATTCAAATTGAAATCGCAGATTATTTCAATGTAACTTTAGACGGATTAGTAAGGCATGATCTATCCAAACTCACTCATTTCAAATTAACACAAATACTTAAGGGTAGTGAAGCTGATTTGAGAGGTCGAAAGTTACGCCTTCTAACCGTTAGTGTTGATGCTAATGATGAAGAAAATATTGAAGTAGTTAGCATGAAGGCACAAGCCGGATATACCAACGGCTATGCAGACCCCGAATTTATTGAAGGATTGCCAAAATTCAGACTACCGTTCTTACCCAAAAATAAAACTTATCGAAGCTTTCAAATTAAAGGAGATAGTATGCCTCCAATCAGTGAAGGTTCATGGGTTACTGCAAGTTATTTACAAGACTGGAATGATATAAAAGATGGAGACAACTATGTAGTGGTAACCAAGGACGACGGTGTCGTTTTTAAGCGACTATACAACAAGATTAAAGAAGACCAAAGCCTTACTTTGGTCAGTACAAACAGTGCATATGCACCCTATCCTATTCATATTAACCAAGTTCTTGAAATTTGGAAATTTGAGACCTGGAACGGATTTGAATTCTAAATAAAAAAAGGGACGAATCAATTCATTCCTTCAATTATTAAAATAAAGTAAATTTTATTTATCTAAACGAATTGCATATGCTTCCTTGTTACCGTCAGAACTAATTCCTTCAATAAGAATAGCACCTTCTTTTTGATTAAAAGCCTTTTCTGCATCTGCGGTTGTGTAAATGGGTGTTTTGTCGATATGAGTAATCACAAAACCTTCGGGAATCCCCTTGTCTTTGAGTTCTCCATTACCAAGCTTAGCTACTTTTACTCCATTACGAATTTTGAGAGCTATTCGCTCATCTCTGCTAATATTTTCAATTTCAGCACCGAGTATCTTCTTCTCCTCACGCTTGATATCATTTACTATTTTATTAGATCCATTCTTTGACAATAGTATCGCTTCAAAAGTTATTTTCTTTTTGTCTCTTAAAACAAAAACGCTAACCTTATCTCCAGGGTGGTATTTACTAATATGTTCTTGAAGTTCAGAAGATTTATTTACAAACTCATCATCAATTTTTAAAATAACGTCACCAGCTTTTATACCAGCCTGATCAGCACTACCTCCCTCTGAAACTGCTGGAATATAAACACCATTCAAACTATCCAAACCTTTCTCGTCGGCCAACTCTTGAGTGATATCTTGAATTCTAACACCTAAAATAGCTCTTTTTACCTCTCCGTAATCCTTCAAATCTGTAATGATTTTTTTAGCTAAATTAATTGGAATAGCAAATGAATAACCTGAGTATGATCCAGTCTGTGAAGCAATGGCTGTATTAATACCAATCAATTCTCCTTTGGTATTAACTAACGCTCCGCCGCTATTCCCTGGGTTTACTGCAGCATCTGTTTGAATAAAATTTTCAATAGCATACTCCCCCCCACGCTGTCGTAATAAATTGATATTTCTGCCCTTAGCACTTACTATTCCAGCAGTAACAGTACTTGTCAAGTTGAATGGATTACCAACCGCAACTACCCATTCACCCACATTTAACTTATCACTATTCCCCAAATTTAGAAAGGGTAAATTCGATTCTTCAATTTTCAATAAAGCCAAATCAGTTTCAGGATCTACTCCCATAACCTCAGCTACATAAGATCGCTTGTCATCTAAAACCACTTCTACTTTTTCTGCATTATCAACTACATGATTGTTCGTGACAATGTATCCATCACTATTAATAACAACACCAGAGCCAGATGATTGTTGAGGAGCTCCTTGATCAGGAAACCTAAACCCTGGACCAAAAAAATCTTCAAAAGGACTCATGGATGGACCTCTAGATTTACTTTTTGTGAGTGTTTTAATATGTACTACTGCTGGGGTAGCAATTTCAGAAACAGACACAAAATCAAATGCAACAGTAGCATCTGACATTTTTTCAGATAATGTAAATTTGGCGTTCTGGTGAAGATTAAAACTATCAGAGGTTTCCTTTTCTAATAATAATTGATTAAAACCTAACGCTATCAGACCACCTAAAGTACCTATTGCAATTAACACCAATACTTTTTTAAAATTTAGACTGTTTATACTCATATCTTTCTTTAATTATATATTTAACAAATTTTATTCCAAAATGATTCTGGCTAATAATTTCATAAATTTGTAAGAGATTCTGATTTACAAAAAACATGTTATCAACGAACAACAAATTAAAATCTATATTAATTAATTTTCCTTTATCGACTAAAAGGTATAAATAATCCATAAAATGTTCTTTTTTAGAAAAATATCGGATGAATACATCGTAGAACAAATAAAATCTGGCGATGAAAAAATTCTTTTACATTTATATAAAGAATATCATAGCCTTATTAAAAGTTTCATATTTAAGAATGGAGGTGACGAAAGTAATATAGACTTCATTGTACAAGATACTATAATATCTTTATGGAAAAATATACAAAAACCTACCTTTTTATTGCATGCGAAACTATCAAAATATGCTCTAGCGATTGCAAAAAAAAAATGGTTTAAAGAGATAAAGAAACGTAGTAAACTCAGACGTATTGATGCAACGCACTCTAAAACTCTAGAGGCAAATAATAATCCTATTAATATTGATCATGATATTATCATAAAATTGATTCAAGAAATGGACGATCCTTGTCGAAGATTACTTGCTTATTTTTACTTTGATGGACTTAATAATAAAATTATTGCTGAGAAACTAAGCTTTGCAAATGCTAATAACGTAAAAAATAAAAAATATCAGTGTTTTAAAAAATTACAAACCACTGTTCTTAAACAATTTTAGAAGTATAACTTCATATGAATATCGATCAAAAAACATATGAACTAATAAATTTATATCTATCTGGAGAATTAAGTGGTCCTTCTCTAGATACTTTTAAAGCTAGGCTCAAAAAAGATGATGATTTAAAAAAGAAAGTACAACTTCAGAAAGCACTAATTGACGGCATCAACGAAGTCAGATCTCAAGAACTTAAAAAATTTATAACTGACAACGTATCTATCAAAAACAAAATTAATAGACCCTTATTTAAAACCGGACTTTCAATTGCAGCATCTATAGTACTAATACTTGCCATATTTTTTTCCATAAGACCATTAATCAATAAAAAATCAACACATGTTAGTTCAACGATCAATCAAGATAGCCAAATTTTATCCAATGAAAATAGTATTTTGAATCAAAAAATTATTAATGGAGACTCAATCGAAACGCAAGTAAAATTCATAGACACCCAATTAATCGTAAAAATCCCAGCACCAGAAATCATAATTAAAGAAGATGTATTGAGTGATTCAATTTCTGACGAAGACGAAATCAAAACAGAAATTGAGGAAGTCGAGGAGATCTCAATACCTAATGAAAAAGTCACTTCTGTTGAATATAATTCTGAAGATTATGATTTACTTGAAAATGACTCTGAAATACCCATTTCGAAAAAATCAGCTGAAGACAATATTTTAACTTACAGTGATGAAATTAGAGACGACTCTCTAATTCAAAAAGATCTGTTCTTGGATAACTCGAAAGTTAGTGTCAGATTATATTCAAATATTGAATCAAAAGATAGTACACAGACTATAGCTCTAGAAACCTATAAAGCGTCAAAAAATTATGAAATTAAAAGTTCGAATTCAACGAAAAGTGCAGCAAAGCAATATTCAACTATGCAAGTAGAGTATTGGAAAAGTGTTGTTGGTTTTAGCGGATATAAATACGACGGAAATACAATCAAACTATACGCAATTATTCCAAATGAAAATATTGAACTATCATCCCTAGACAACAGATTGTACCTAAAAAAAGGAGGTGAATATTATGAGATTAAAAAAAGTAACAAAACCAATAAATTTTCGGTGATTACTAACCCAATATTACTAAAAGTACTCAATGAATAATAACGAAATACAATTTTATAAATATCAAGGAACCGGTAATGACTTTATTATCATCGATGATCTTCAAGAGTACCTTCCAACACAGGATATTATTAACCTATGTGATCGTAAATATGGCATAGGAGCTGATGGAGTTATATTCATGAATAAGGCTGAAAATGTTAATTTTAAAATGATGTACTTTAATGCTGATGGATCTGAAAGTTTTTGCGGTAATGGTAGTAGATGTGCTGTAAAACATGCTCAGTATCTAGGGTGGATTTCTAATGAGTGTATATTTACATCAAATGACGGTGAGCATTATGCTGAAATTGATGAGGAATCTGTTAAACTAAAGATGCATGACGTAGACTTTATTGTTGCCGAGGATATGGGTTATATCCTTAATACTGGTTCACCTCACTACATTGCTTACACTGAAGAAATAAATGAGTTAGATTTAGTTAAGGCCGCACAAGAAATAAGATACAGTGACAGGTTTAAAGACGCTGGTATTAATGTCAACTATCTTGAACCAAAAAATGGAATACTTTACATCCGAACTTATGAACGTGGTGTAGAAGACGAGACTTTGAGTTGTGGTACTGGTGCAACTGCTTCGGCCATAGCTCACTATTTAGAGCAAAATAGCACTAAAAAAAGCTTCAAACAAAAACTTCAAACTAAAGGAGGAAGCCTTTATGTTAGCTTTGAAAAGACGAAAGAGCGATTTCAGAATATTATATTAAGTGGACCCGCTACCCTAGTATTTCAAGGAAAAATAGCAACTAAAATTTAGCATAGCTTCAAGGTCACTTGAAGCGAAATACTCACAGTAAATTACATTATTTACTTGAGTTTAACATCTAAGGCGTCCCTTAAAGCATTTCCTAAAAAATTAAAACTCATTACAAGAAGCATAATACATATACCTGGTATAATGGCTAAATAGGCTGCATCAAATACAATATAATTATAATGTTCTTTGATCATACTCCCCCAACTTGGTATTGGAGCTTGTACACCTAGTCCCAAAAAACTTAACCCCGCTTCCAATAATATAGCACTTGCAAAGTTTGCTGCACAGATTACAATAATCGGAGCCATAATGTTTGGAAGAATGTGTTTAAGCAATATTCTAAAAGTGCTAAACCCAAGGACATTTGCTGCCTGAACATATTCCATTTCTTTAATTTGTAGTACTTGTCCCCTAACAACTCGAGCAAGTTCAACCCACATACTTAAACCTATGGCTAAAAAAACTTGATAGATTCCTTTTTCTTTAAAAGCAAAGCTAATTGATATGGCAATTAATAAACTCGGTAAGCTCCAAATAACATTAATTAACCAAAGAATAATTTGATCTACCCAACCCCCAAAATATCCTGCTAATAATCCCAATATGGTTCCAATAATCATTGTGATTAATACAGCCATAAACCCTACCAATAAAGATATTCTAGCCCCCAAAATAACACGGCTTAGCATATCTCTTCCATAGCGATCCGTACCGAGGTAGAAGGTTATATTACTGAGATTATTTTGTTGAATTGGCCTACCTAGTCTTTGCCACAAATGAACACCTCTTTTATCATAAACTGCAAAGCTATCTGTACCACTCAATCCCATTATAGGAACTCTATTTAGCTTGTTCGGAGAACCGAAAAGCCAATGACTCAGCAATGAATTTGATTGCTCTATTGGAGGCTGACTAATTGATAAAAAGTCTACTGAAAATCCAGGTTTTTGTAAAGCAATTTCAAGGTGAATATCATTTGCGTTGTTTGAGGAATCAGGTATTATAAGATAGCCTAAAAGTGAAACTGCAGTCAAACCAGTAATAAAGACTAACCCAAATAAACCTAATTTATTCTTGTTGATCTTCTTCCACATTTCTATAATTTATCTCTATGGCAGTAATTATAGCCATGAAACTATACAATGGTACTGCTATTTTGTCAAATTCAGAATAATTATTAAGTAATGCGTGAGTGAAATAAGTGACTAGCCCAAGAAACGCAGCCAAACTTAACACTTTTGGAATACCCACTAAAACCTGATGATGCTTAAAACCTAAGTAGGTAACTGATAAAACAACTAATAAAAAAAGAAATGCTCCTATCAAACCACTTTCAGCTAATGGCCTCAAATATTCAGAATGAATTCCTCCTAATTTACCGGCGTTAGTACTAATTATTGTTATTTGGTGTGGTAGTTGAAATTGTCCATACTGAAAAGTATATGTACCTGGGCCCCAACCCATAATTGGCTTTTCTTCGAACATACGAACTGCACAACTCCACCTGTTTATACGTTCTAAATTTGAAGGATCAGATGTCACATTACCAACAGATTGTAAATGATTTTCAATATTATCGTCTGACTCTTTTTTGTTTCTGGATAAATTAGTCTCAATATCATCTAGATTGCTAAAAAGAAAACCTATCAAAGCACATCCTAGTAACATTAAATGATGAAAACGAACTTTAAGTAGAAGAAAGACATATAACAGTAAGCTAACTGCAATACTTACCCATGATGCCCTTGTAAATGATAATGCTACTGCGACAATTAAAAAAAAGAAAAGACACCAACTAATCACTCTCACTAAAGGTGAGTATGAAAGATGCTTACCGTGAATTGCAAAAACAAAAAGAACTGGAATAACAAAAGAGATACAAGCTGCATACATCCCGTGATCAGGCAAGAAAGGTCTCATTGCAGTATATGCTGCAGCTCGTCCGAAGCCTTCATGACTGTGTTGCCAGAGTGTGTAGATCACTAAAATGCAGACTGAGGCAATGAAAAACCACAAAAATCGCTTAATTATGTCGTAACATTGAAAATATCTAGATAATAAGAAGTAAAAAACAACTAGATACCAACTTTTCATTAATACATATTTTACTGATATTAAGGGCATTGTACTATTAACGGCTGTAACAACTAACCAACCAAAATCAGCCAATAATAAGATACTCAAGACTACCTTTAAATCCTTTAAGCTAAGTCTTTTTGAAGTTAAAAGCTTAAGCAAAACACCAATAAAAATAAGTATAATAAGAGGCTCTGTTGGTAAACTTAAATTAACAGTGCTATATCTTTCATCGATCAAATGAACAGACAAAGGAGTAGCAAATGCAAGAAAATATAAGGTATACTTAGGTTGTATTATGGTGGACCAAATTGCAAAAAGTCCGAGAGGTAAGAATATTAACGGATATAACTCTGCGTAAATGCAGAAAAAACAGAAAATAAGACAACTGAGTGCCGTTACATATATTCTATTTGTATTAAACCAGGTGCCCATCTACTTGTCGAGTAGATTTTCCTTTCTATTGTTTATTAACAACACAACAATACTTGAGAAAGTGACAACAGCTGTTACCACAAGTACAATTAACCAACGAATAGGGTACGATTTCTTTTCTGCTGGTGAAGCACTTGTGAGAACAAATTTTTGGGGAAGCGTCTTTTCTACATCGACCTTTGCTTTTTCAAATCTTTTTCTCAACTTACTTAAACTTTCCAATTCTAAAATCAATGTTTCATTGAGATAAGTAAACTCTCCAGCATATTTTGCCAATTCGTTTTGTTGTTTCTTTAAAGAATTAATCTTTGCTTGACTAACTGCTTTGTATAACTCTTCTGATATAGCCCTACTCTGTTCTTCATAATTGGTAATACCTTTTTGACCAAGTTCTTTTAATCTTGTTCTCAAATCCCAAACCTCTGCCTCTTTATTCTTAAACTCATCTTTCACAATTTGAAGTGCTTCCAAAGAAACTTGCTTTTGTATTTCGGTCTTAACAGAATCATACAAACTTGTTATACCATTAGCTATTTCAGAAGATTTAATTGGATCCTCATCCAGTACAGTTATACTTACGGCTAAATGTCTTGTTCTCTTAAATTGGATATTTTTAGCCATCTTTTTAGCTAAGTCTGTTAGGGGACTTTTACTATCAATCCTATAATGGTTCATAAGATCAAAATTTCTTACTATTCGACCTTGAAGTGCAGATGAATTCAATAACTGCAATGCGTTTTCTGCCTCTTCTTCCTCTCCAAATGCTAATGGATCTGCTTGTCTCTGAGTCAAATCTGTAAACATGGCATTACCAATTGAATTTATAGTGGTTGGATAAAAAATAACTTCAGACTTAAACTTAGGTTTTATGAAAAATGGACCCGAGAATATAGAGGATAGAATCACTGTAATAATACTGACAATAATAAGAGGTCTCCTCTTTAACCAAATAATAGATGTAA
>CESO01326197.1_pt1 | contig 11121 bp, 9 predicted proteins | sample 356341 | NCBI WGS metagenome assembly CESO01 (sample SAMEA2621812, study PRJEB7988) | marine metagenome | biome: marine biome (ENVO:00000447); feature: deep chlorophyll maximum layer (ENVO:xxxxxxxx); material: "saline water (ENVO:00002010), including plankton (ENVO:xxxxxxxx)" | depth 35 m
ATTGATTAACAGTCAACCGCTCTAACCAGCTGAGCTATGAAGGCAATAAGCTTTATTTTATCAAAGCGTGTGCAAAAATAGATTTTTACTCGAAACGAAAAATAATTTATGAAAATTATTTTGCATGAATTGAGCAACTTCCAATACCATTTACTTTAGCAGTAATTTTTTTACCTGACTCAATAAATACCGCTGATGTAGCCGCACCAGCTAAAAGAATGTTACCAGCCAAAAAAGGTTGATTATACTTTTCTGCCAAACGGGAGGCATTACAAATCGATAACAGAGGATTATTTAAAATAGCATTACTGGAGTCTTCTTCTTTAATTTCTTTATCAAATAATAAAACTACTGTTCGATTGGTTAACAATTCAGGAAGAGGTTGCCATGCTCCAATTACGAAGCTTGAAGATGAGCAATTATCTGCAATAACGTCCTCTAATGAAAATTTGAAATTTGCAAAGCGAGAATCGATAATTTCAATTGCTGGGGCACATGCTGAGATATATTCAGGGATTTCTTCAAGCGAAATTTCATGATTCAAATCTTTTTTAAGTAAAAAAGCAATTTCTGGCTCGGCTCTGGGATGTATAAATTGATTCAAAAAAAGTGTTTCCCCATTTTTAAGCCACATGGAATCAGTGAGTCGACCCCATATCATGTCATGAACTCCCATTTGCTCCATTTTTGCATAAGATGTGAAACCTAATTTTAAACCAACGAATTTTTCGCCTCGAGCTAGTCTTTCTTCGATCGTTAGTTTCTGAATTTCGTATGCCTCATCTTCCGTAAAATCAAATTGATTACTGATTTGGTCAATAGCTTTAGCATTAAACGCTGCATGATCAAGCGATTTTGCAATTTTTGATTTATTCATGTCCTACGAAAATAATCATTGCCTTAATATGAATTAATCTTATTGTTAGTTCTAGACTATAAATAGATATTTAGTAATCGTATTATGATAATATTAGCGCTAAATTTGCATTATGAGTTTACTTGTAATCGGAAGTGTTGCATTTGATGCAATTGAGACACCATTTGGCAAGACGGATAAGATAATTGGAGGTGCTGCTACATACATTACATTGAGTAGTAGTTATCTTGAAGATACTATTAATCTAGTTGCGGTTGTTGGAGGAGATTTTCTAAAAGAAGATATTCAATTATTGGAATCTCATGGTATTGATACTGAAGGACTTCAAATAAAGGAAGAAGAAAAATCATTTTTTTGGAGTGGGAAGTATCACAACGATATGAATAGCCGTGAAACACTCATTACAGAACTCAATGTCCTTGAACATTTTGATCCAATAATTCCAAGTTTTTATCAAAATTCAGATTATTTAATGTTAGGTAATTTATCGCCTGATGTTCAACGTAAGGTTATTGAGAGAATGGAGAATAAACCGAAATTAATTGCAATGGACACAATGAACTTTTGGATGGATATAGCCAGAGAATCATTAGTTAAAACCATTGAAATGGTTGATGTTTTAATAATTAATGATGAAGAGGCAAGACAACTTAGTGGTGAGTATGCTCTAGTTAAAGCGGCAAAAAAGATTATGGAAATGGGTCCACGTTTTTTAATCATTAAAAAAGGAGAGCATGGAGCTTTATTGTTCGATTCTGAGTCAATTTATTTCTGCCCAGCTTTACCATTAGAAGAGGTATTTGATCCAACAGGAGCGGGAGATACTTTTGCAGGTGGTTTTATTGGTTACCTGGCCTCTACCGATGATATATCTTTTGGTAATATGAAGAGAGCAGTCATTTATGGGAGTGCAATGGCAAGTTTTTGTGTCGAAAAATTTGGAACAGAACGGTTAGTGAATTTAAGTAAATCTGAAATTAATTCTCGTGTCCAGCAGTTTATCGATTTAAGTCAAGTTCAGATTTCGATTTAGTCAAATATGTCAAAGGCCATTTGGAAATCTAAAAATGAACCAGATATTTCGCTTGTCGAAAATTTAAAAACTAAATTAAACGCACCAAATATAATCGCGAGAATGCTCGTGCAAAGAGGTATTGATTCAGTTGAAAAAGTCAATTCATTTTTCAATCCTAGAGTAGAGGATTTACATGATCCTTTCTTGATGAAGGATATGGATAAGGCTATAGAACGTATTCAACTTGCTCAGGATAAAAAAGAAGGCGTACTCATTTTTGGAGATTATGATGTTGATGGAACTACGTCTGTAGCTTTGGTCTATTCCTTTTTCAAAGATAAATTCACTAAAATTGACTTTTATATTCCTGATCGCTATGATGAAGGTTATGGAATAAGTAACCAAGGGATAGATTACGCAAAAAGTGCGGGGATATCCCTTATTATTGCTTTAGACTGTGGGATTCGTTCAATTGATAAGATAGAATATGCAAATTCTTTAGGAATCGATTTTATAATATGTGATCATCATTTACCTGGAGATTCTATACCCAATGCAGTAGCTGTTTTAGACCCAAAACGAAATGATTGTGATTATCCTTTCAAAGAACTTTCTGGTTGTGGTATTGGCTTGAAATTAGCTCAAGCATATTCACAAGTATATGAATTAGATGAACGATCGTATTTGCAGTATTTAGATTACGCAACTTTAAGTATTGCAAGTGATATTGTTCCGATTGAAGATGAAAACCGTGTGATTGCTTATTATGGTTTAAAGATTATTAATCAACAACCAAGAATAGGTCTGAAACAACTTATAAAAATTGCAGTGAATAAAAAGCATTTATCAATTGGTGATTTAGTGTTTTATATAGGACCTAGAATAAATGCTGCAGGGCGAATGAAGGATGCAAAAACTGCAGTAAAAATGCTTATTGCAGAAGATGAAGCTAGTGCTAACAGTTTTGTTTCTGAACTCCAAACTAAAAATGAAGAACGCAGGTTAGTCGATCAACAAATCACAAAAGATATAAAGGAAATAGTTGAGAAAAATCCTATTCTTTTGAATCGTAAAACTCTTGTTTTTTATCAAGAGGATTGGCACAAAGGAGTTGTTGGAATTACTGCAAGTAGGGCAATTGAATTGTATTATAGACCAACGATAATACTAACCAAAGGTTCAGATAATACTCTTGTTGGAAGTGCCCGAAGTGTTCGAGGTTTTGATGTTCATGCTGCTTTAGAAAAGTGTAGTGAACACCTAATCCAATTTGGAGGACATATGTATGCTGCTGGCATGACATTGAAATCAGAAAAATTAAATGATTTCAGAGAAGCTTTTGAAGCAGCTGGAGCAGATTTATTAACCGAAGAGTTGCTTACACCAAAAGTGTATTACGATGCAGAGTTAGATATCAATGATATCAATTATCGTTTTTATTCTATTATTAATAAGATGGCTCCTTTTGGTCCTGCAAATATGACACCTGTTTTTTACGCTAAGGGGTTAAAAGACGATGACACAGGAAAGATAATCGGAAAGACTGCTGAGCATTTAAAACTAAATCTAAAACGACCCTCAGGTCCCATCCCTGCATTGGCTTTTGGGATGGCAGATCAATTTTTAGCCATAAAAAAAGCAGACTCTTTTGAAGCCTGCTTTCAAATTAATGAAAATATTTTTCGTGGTAATCGAACGCTTCAACTCATGTTGAAGGATATTCGAATTACCAACGATGTCTGATATGTTTTCTTTTGGTAAGGCTAAAATCTAATGCAAGATATCCAACTATCGATAGATTGGTAGCTGTGCCTAATCGTGAATCTTTGTATACATCTATAAGACCATAGTTAGCTCTGGTGCCAAGAATGAGTCTGCTTTTTCCTTCACGAATACTGAAATTTACTCCAACGCCAGTAGTTATCCCAACATCAATTTTGTTAGCCTTTAGGTTTGAATCAGAGATTGGATTATCTTGAGCAATCCAGTTATCTACAATTGTTTGATCTACGTAAATATCAACAGCTGTACCATATGAAAAATTTGGTCCTCCTTCAATGAACCAATAACTCGATGGTTGTCCGATGCGGTATGGAACTAACTCTTTTCCCTTGAAAGGAATCATATATTGAATAGTTAGGGGTACCTGGATATAAGTTCCACCTCCTGCATTATATATTTTCTTATTCTCAGAATCTAAATAGCCTGTGTAGTAGTCTAATGCTCTTATATCGAAAAGAACATCTCCTTCAACAATTAGTCGTTTGTAAATTTGGTGTTTATAGCCAAGTCCAGAAAATACAGCTAACCCTGCTTGAACACCATCGCTTCCGCTCACAGTAGCTAATCCACCTCCAGCTTTGTAGGTGAGCCACATTTGAGCATTAGAATTCATTGAAAAAGATAGAATAACGACTATGGATAAAATAATTTTTTTCATCGGTAATTTAATTATGTCTGACAAATATACTTCAAAACCAATATTTGTTATAAATTAGTGAGCTACTTTTGAAATAGTTATGCGTCTTCGAGCAGAAAATTTAGTAAAACAATACAAAAAGAGACGAGTCGTAAATGATATGTCTCTTGAAGTTCAACAGGGTGAAATTGTAGGATTATTGGGTCCTAATGGGGCAGGTAAAACAACAACGTTCTACATGACAGTTGGTCTTGTTAAGCCTGATGAAGGAGAGGTTTATTTGGACGATGAAAAAATTACAAGTTTAGCTATGTATCAACGAGCCCAACTAGGAGTGGGTTATCTTCCACAAGAAGCGTCAGTATTCAGAGATTTATCGGTAGAAGATAATATCTTGGCCGTTTTGGAACTGACTAATAAATCAAAGGAAGAGCAAATTGAAAAAACCGAATCTCTAATCTCAGAGTTTGGGCTTGAAAAAGTTCGAAAAAACTTAGGTAAGGTATTAAGTGGGGGCGAACGTAGAAGGTGTGAGATTGCCAGAGCACTTGCTGTTAATCCAAAGTTTATTCTTTTGGATGAACCCTTCGCAGGGGTTGATCCAATAGCAGTAGAGGATATTCAACAGATTGTTCAAAAGTTGGTTGATCGAAATATAGGCGTACTTATTACAGATCATAATGTGCATGAAACGTTAAGTATAGTAGACCGTGCTTATTTACTTTTTGAAGGAAGGCTTCTTAAAAAGGGAACTGCAGAAGAGCTTGCTGCTGACGAAATGGTAAGGAATGTGTATTTAGGAAAGAACTTTGAGTTAAGGTCATAAGTCTTCTAATTTTCAAAATAACGTTCGACTTTCTTTTTGTAATAAGGTTGTAATTCAGGAGAAATTCGTTGAATCATTTCAATTTCCTTCTCCTTTTCTTTCAGGTATTTTTCAATATTTTTTGGTAATGGACGTTCAATTTGTTTAGCCTCTTTAGATGACCGAGTTTGATCTTGTTCTTGTTCTTTTTGAGCTTTTTCGTGCTCACTCAATTGAAACTCAATCTGATTTAGTTTTTGGAAAGTTTGATTGTTTAACCTTTTGTTATAAAAATCTTCTTCAACCTTATCCATCAAATCTTGGGTTTTTTTAAGATCTCCCAAAGAGCCTCCCTTTCCTTCTTTTTGGAGTTTACTACTTAAATCTTGAATCTTTTTTCGAATAGCTGCTTGTTTAGCTGCCATCTTAGCAAATTCTTTACTTGACGGATTTACTTTGGCTTGTTTTTGTCCCTTTTCTAATTGTTTTATCTGTTTGGCAAGTTCGTCTTGCATTTTTTTGATTGCACTCGCATTGGGTTTTTGTGGTTTGTTCCCTTTTTTTCCTCCACCAGGCTTTTTACATTCTCCTTTAGGCTTACCCTTATTTTGTTTCTGACTTTTCATTTGCTGCTGCATTTGTTTTAGAGATGCACTTAGCATTAGAGCTAAATTATTATATCCAGTCATAGCATACTGCTGAGTTACAAGTGCATTATTGGTTAGTCGTTCACCAAGGTATTTGATTGTTTCTTTTAGGTTTTCGTTCACCCTTGATATTTCCTCATTTACATAAGATTGAATTTGTTCATTTCGTTTACTCAGTGCCAGTAAAGAATCTTCAACCATTCTTGTTTCATCTTTTATTCGTTGTTGATCCTGTCGTAATTCAACATATTTTGGACTGTATTTTTTATTCTTCTTAAATTCACCACTAAGTTTTTCTTGATCAAACGAAAGTTGAATTAAATTTTCTAAAATTTGTCGAAGATTATTGTAATCCTCTGCTTGTTGTTCTTCATAGGCCTTTTCCATTTCTTGCTGCATATCTTGAGCGAGTTGATTTATATCATCTGCAGCTTCATTCATTTTTTCAGACGCATTATTAGATTTGCCCAGTTGTTCTTTTGACAATGCCTCATTCATTTTTTGGCTGATATTATCTTGTTCAGCCTCACGTTTATTTAAATTGAGGGGCTCTTCTAAGTTCTTATTTTTTTGGTCAATGTCTTTTAAATCTTTCTTGATCTCATCAAATTTTTTATTCAATTTTTCTTGTTCCTCAGCTTTATTTTGTTTTTTATTGTCTGTTTTAGTAGAAAGTTTTTTCTCTTGTTTTGCTAATTTGTTGAGTTTATTTATCGTATCTAATAATTTTTTTTCAAGTTCGAGTTCTTTGAATAATTCTAAAAGACGATCCATTTCTTTATTCAACTGTTTTTCATCGAATTTTAATTCTTTTAGGGCATTTTGAAGTTCATCTTTTTTATTTTTCTGAAGTAATTCTTGAATTTGATCCATTAGTTTTTGTGTCTCCTCATCTAACACATCCTTCATAATATCTTCCAACTTTTTTTGTTTTTCTAATAACTCATCTTGTAGAGGGTTAAATTCATTTTCTTTGAAATTTTTTTCTAAATTTTTCTGAATAGATTTTTTTAATTTTTCTTGAATGGACTTTTTCATTTCTAATAACTCTTGAATTTTTTGTTTATCATTCCAATCAAGATTTTTCTTTTCAGTGAGCATTTTTTCTACACCCATCATTTTTTCCTCTAAATTTTTAGATTCTGATTGAGCATTATTTATTGATTCTTTTATTTCTTTATTTAGTTTTTCGGTTTGGTGATCAATTTCTTCTAGTGAGGGAAGTTTATAAACAGATGTTAATGTTTTCGTGGACTTTGGTCCGTTTATCCCGTCATTATCCCAAATGGTGAAATAATATTCGATCTTGTCATTCGGTTCAACATCTAACATGCCCAGATTCCACATATGGTAAAATCCTTGACTCGTTTGTGATGGATTAATTGTAATATTTGTTTGTTTTGAACTGTTATTCAGAGGTAATCCATTTCGATATTGTGTATAGTGGAAGTCGAGTTTTTTGAAACCATAGTCATCAGAAATTCTTCCCATGAAATACATGACCTTTTGACTCAAACTATCTTTTTGAGTGTTCAAATCTATCTCGGGGTAAAGGTCTGGGATAACTTGAATAGAAAAACTCATGGAGTCTCCACTATTAATTTGTTTGTTTTGTGCAACTAGTTTGAGTTTTTCAGACTTTAGAAATCGTTTTTGAATTGCGGTTTGGTTATTTTCTGGAATTAGTGAATCTTGACCTGAATTAATTATCAGCTTATCAACATTTTTAGTCTCAATGTACCATTCGATTTCTGTCCCTATGGGTATATTGATTTCTCCAATATTCTCGAAAAATTTGGGCTTTACTTGGAGATAATTTGGATAGGTTAATTTGGCACTAGTGCTAATTATACTTGGTTTAGACGCTACTTTTAATAGATATTGTCGGCTAGAAAAGCCTCCCGCTTCAAAGAAGATTTTTTCTGTCTTTTGAATATTTCTTAATTCGTATATAAATGAACCTAACTTATTTGTTTTCATTTTATATCTATATGATCCAATATTCAGGTATGCATCTTTAGGTATTTGATTTCCTTCTGTCTTTAAATTTATGGTAATATCATTATTTTGGATTGCTACATTATTTTCTATATCAGTTAAAAATTTGAAAGGAGCTTCTATTTCAAAATGGGTATTGAACTGAACGACACGTTGACTGCTTTTTTTGAAGCCAGGTGTGATAATCAATATTAAGATAAGAACAACAGCCGGAAAAAAAGCATATTTCAAATAACGAATATTTTGTCGATAAGGAATAGCTTTTGAAAATGGAATCGGAGTTAGGTTTTTGATTCTACGATTGATACTAGCCAAAAGGAGTTGTTGGTCAGATTTTTCTAATTTTTCTTGAAGTTGTAACGTATTTAAGAGCTTGTCACGAACTTCAGGAAAGTGGTTTCCTATTAAATCGGCAGCTTCTGCATATCCAAAGTTACGCTTTACATTAATTAAGCCTAAAATTGGTAGGAAAACATATCTTACCAGAACTACAGTAGAAAGAAAAACCAAGGTATAAAATAAATACGTTCTGGTCTGTGTCTCAAATCGGCCAAAGTATTCAATGAAACTAAGGGTAAAAAATGCAATAATGATTATGGAAATACAGATTATTAATCCTTTTAGTAATTGATTTTGATAATACTTCTTGATGAAGTGCTCTAATCGATCTATGAGTTTGTTATTATTCAATTATTTTATAAAATCAACTAACGCGAAAATAGTTGATTTGTCCCTGATATACTTAGATTAAGCTGTAATATTCGAGTCATTTGATTAGATTAATCCATCATTAAATAGCTTGAATCTATAATTTAAACTTAGGGTATTAAGTTATCTTTGTAGTTCAAATCATGAAACGGATACTTACAATTTTTTTCTTTATTCCATTTATTGTGGGATTATCTTCAATTAAGGGAGAATCTCCAAAAATTAAATGGGTAGATTTTAATACAGGATTAGCACAGGCTCAACAAACAGGTAAATTGGCAGTGATTGATTGTTACACCGATTGGTGTGGATGGTGCAAGGTTATGGATAAAAAAACTTTTTCCGATCCAAAAATTATCGAAAGAATTAATGAAAAATATATTGCTATAAAGTTTAATCCTGAAAAGCCAGGCAAATATTTTGCTGGATCAAAGGATTCGTTAAGTGGTCGTCAATTATTGATGGCATTATCCAATAATAAACCTTCTGGATATCCAACATTTTTCTTTTTTGTTCCTCAAGACGCAAAGCTTTTTCAACTTCCGGGCTATCAAGATGTAAATCAATTTGGAGCAACGATGAATAATATAGAAAAGTATCAAGCTCAAATACTTACGGAGAATTAGTGAGACGAAGAAAACAAAAGCAGAAGCATTTCGAAAATGTTGAACTGATTGCTGCAGGAGGAGAGGGGAATGCCCTAGCAAAGATTGAGGGTAAGGTGATTTTTGTTAAATACGGAGCACCCGGGGATATTGTTGATCTTGAAATTGTTGGACGTAAAAAGAAGTTTAGTTTAGCTAAAATTTACAAAATTCATCACTCCTCTGACCTAAGGGTTGATTCATTTTGCAAACATTATGGTACCTGCGGTGGATGCAAGTGGCAACACATTGATTATGCTGCTCAGTTAAAACTAAAGAATGAATGGGCCAATGATTGTTTACAACGCATAGGGAAGGTAGAAGTTAGTGAATTTTTGCCCATAGTTGGAGCAAGTAATACTCAGTTTTATCGCAATAAAATGGAATACACCTTTTCGAATAAGCGATGGTTATATGAAAATGAGAATTTAGCTGAATTAGAACATACTAATGCATTAGGGTTTCACGCACCAGGTAGATTTGACAAGGTATTGGCAATTAATAAATGCTGGTTGCAAGATGATTTAGGAAATGAAATTCGAAATTTTGTATATCATTTCTGCATCAAACATAAATTCACATTTTATGATTTAAGAGAGCATACTGGTCTAATGCGAAACTTGATGTTAAGAAATACACGAAAGGGTGATTGGATGATCAACGTCATTTTTGCAAAAGATGAGCCAGATAATCGGGAGCTTCTTCTTAATGCCATAAGCAAAAAATTCAATCCTCATGCGTTGAATTACTGCATCAATGAAAAGTTAAATGACAGTACTTTTGATCAGACATTTATTAGCTACAAGGGAAATTTTGAGATACAAGAAGAACTTAATGGGCTGAAATTTAATATTTCCCCAAAATCTTTTTTTCAAACTAACACCGTTCAGGCTGAAAAGCTCTATGAAATAGCGCTAAATTTTGCAGAAATCTCAAAAAATGACGTAGTATATGATTTGTATTGTGGAACTGGTACTATATCATGTCTAGCAGCATTAAGAGCCAAAAAAACAATTGGAGTAGAAATTATTGATGAGGCTATTCAAGCTGCTAAAATAAATGCTTCGATAAATGATATAATTAATGTTGAGTTTTTAGTTGGGGATATGAAGGATGTGTTTAATCCACAATTTTACGCAAGTCATGGTAGCCCTAATGTTATCATCACAGACCCCCCACGAAGTGGGATGCATCCCAAAGTGGTAAATTATCTTATTGAAATTAAATGCCCAAAAATTGTATATGTGAGTTGTAATCCAGCCACTCAAGCCAGAGATCTTTCTTTGATGCTTTCAACATACAAAGTAACTAAGTCCAAAGCAGTTGATATGTTTCCACAAACACATCACGTAGAGAACGTAGTTTTATTGGAATTAAGATCATAAGACATCTCAAAATCATCCATTACAAATCCGTTACCAATATCAATAATCAAGGCTCTTTTTTGAATAAAGCCTAGTTTTTTGTAGGCATCTATTGAATTGGTGTTGTATTTATTAACTGTTAAATTAATATATTGACAATTCAATTCAGCTGCCTTTCTAATTACAAATTGAAACATATGTTTTCCATACCCAAAACCACGAAAAGACCTCTTAACATAGATTTTACTTAAAAATAGAATGTTTTCATCATTATCAATTTTGTAACAGAGGTAGCCAAAAGGTTGATTATTTAGTAATACTGAAAAGTAGATGTAATTTTCATTAAGTTGATTTTGAATGGCTGATTCAGACTGAAACTTTTTGACCATGTATTTGACTTGGTCTTTTCCAATTATTGGTATGTAGTGTTCCTCCCAGATTTCTTTAGCCATTTTTGCTAGTTCAGAGATCTCATCTTTTAGATGAATAGGTTTGAATTCAATCTTTCCTTTCGTCACATGAATTTAGTAAGAAAATAGATATAAATAAAATGGAGAAATATCTAATCTTCATGGTTATTTGCGTAAATGAATGAACGAATTTGCCACTTTATTTTGTTTTTTTGTGAATATTATTTAAATATT
>CESO01020471.1_pt1 | contig 11112 bp, 7 predicted proteins | sample 356341 | NCBI WGS metagenome assembly CESO01 (sample SAMEA2621812, study PRJEB7988) | marine metagenome | biome: marine biome (ENVO:00000447); feature: deep chlorophyll maximum layer (ENVO:xxxxxxxx); material: "saline water (ENVO:00002010), including plankton (ENVO:xxxxxxxx)" | depth 35 m
GAAAATATCGAACCAATAAAAAGTGATTCTGCTAAATCAAAGACTAAAGATGTTAGCACTAAAAATACGATTAATACAAAAGAAGAGAAAGAAGAAGAGGGATCAATCCTACGAACAGAAACATTTCCCATTTTTGGTGATAAATATGAAAAAACACCTATAGTCAGCGAAAAGTTAAAAGGTCAAGTATATTACCTAATAAGTGGTCACGGTGGACCAGACCCTGGGGCTATCGGTAAAAAAGATGGACACCTTCTATGTGAAGACGAATATGCCTACGATGTTACCTTACGATTTGCTCGAAAACTACTTCAACAAAGTGCAACCGTTTACGTCATTACTCGAGATAAAGACGGAATTCGAGATGAAGAATTTTTAGAAAATGATAAAGACGAGACTGTATGGTTTAATCAAAGTATTCCGCTAAATCAAGTGAGACGTCTGAGACAACGATCCAGCAAAATTAATCAGTTGTATGCTAAACATAAAAAACAAGGAGCAACGATACAACGTGTGGTAGAAATCCATATTGATAGTCGTTACGAGAGTCAAAAAGTAGATATTTTCTTTTACTATTACCCAGGAGGTATGGTTGGAAAAGAATTGGCTCAAGAAATGTATCGAACTATTAAGTCTGAATATGAAGAGCATCAATCCAATCGTGGTTACAGAGGTGTCGTCAAAGGGAGAAATTTGCATACACTTCGGGAGTCAAAACCTCCTGCAGTCTATATAGAGTTGGGCAACATCACTAACGAATTTGATCAAAAAAGACTGCTAATTGTAAATAATCGTCAAGCCATTGCTAATTGGCTAACACAAGGAATTATTAGCAAAAACGGAAAATAAGATCCCCTGTAGAATAGAGACTAATCATTAATTTTAAGAACAGCCATAAATGCACTTTGCGGAATTTCAACGTTTCCTACTTGTCGCATTCGTTTCTTGCCCTTCTTTTGCTTTTCGAGTAGTTTTCTTTTTCTAGAAATATCACCACCATAACACTTAGCCGTCACGTCCTTTCGCATTGCACGAATATTTTCTCTTGATATTACCTTAGCACCAATGGCCGCTTGAATAGGAATCTCAAATTGATGACGTGGAATTAACTCTCTCAGTTTTTCACAAATCTTCTTTCCAAATTCGTATGCTTTATCACGATGTATAACTGCTGAAAGTGCATCTACCACCTTGGCATTCAGTAGGATATCCAATTTTACAAGTACACTCTGTCTGTACCCTATCGGATGATAATCAAAACTTGCATATCCTCTACTTACACTCTTAAGTTTGTCATAAAAATCAAAAACTACCTCAGCCATTGGGATTTCAAAAGTCAATTCAACTCGATTTGATGTTAAATAAACTTGATTTTTCAAAATACCTCGCTTGTCGATACATAGAGACATTATCGATCCTACATAATCAGCTGATGTTATTACTTGAGCATTGATATATGGTTCTTCAACCCGATCCAAATAATTAGGTTCTGGTAAATCAGTTGGATTATTGACAATAACTATCTTATCAGGATCTTTTTTAAGATACGCATGATAACTCACGTTGGGAACAGTTGTAATGACTGTCATTCCGAACTCTCGCTCCAAACGTTCTTGAATAATTTCCATGTGAAGCATTCCTAAAAAACCACATCGAAAACCAAACCCTAATGCGGCAGAACTTTCAGGTTCGAATACTAAACTCGCATCATTTAACTGAAGCTTACTCATGGAATCTCTTAACTCTTCAAAGTCTTCAGTATCTACAGGGTAGATTCCTGCAAACACCATTGGTTTAACATCTTCAAATCCTTGAATTGCCTCTGGAGTTGGATCTTTGAGGAGCGTTATGGTATCACCCACTTTAACTTCTTTGGCTTCCTTAATTCCAGAAATGATGTAACCAACATCTCCTGTTTTAACTACTTCTTTGGGTTCTTGTTCCAGTCGCAGTACACCAATTTCATCAGCGAAATAACTTTTTTGGGTATTAATAAATTGAATATTGTCTCCTTTGTTCAATTCTCCATCAACTATTCTGAAATATGCAATAATTCCTCTAAATGGATTAAATACCGAATCGAATATAAGTGCTTTTAATGGAGCATTTGAGTTCCCTTGAGGCGGGGGAATTTTATGAATTATTGCGGATAGTATATCTTGAACACCCATTCCTGTTTTACCACTTGCAGCAATAATATCCTCTCTATCACACAAAATAAGCTCTTCAATCTGATCCTTAACTTCTTCAGGCATCGCACCTGGTAGATCCATCTTATTTAGAATTGGGATAATTTCAAGTTCGTGCTCCAATGCCAGATAAAGATTGGATATGGTTTGAGCTTGAATTCCCTGGGCTGCATCAACAATGAGTAAAGCTCCCTCACAGGCAGCAATACTTCGGCTCACTTCGTAGCTAAAATCCACATGCCCTGGAGTATCAATTAAATTCAATACATACTTTTCTCCTTCATGGGTATAATCCATTTGAATGGCATGCGATTTAATGGTGATGCCACGCTCACGCTCAATATCCATGTCATCCAGGGTTTGCTCTTTCATATCACGATCACTTACTGTACCTGTTGTTTGAAGTAATCGATCAGCGAGGGTACTTTTACCATGGTCGATATGTGCTATTATGCAAAAATTTCGGATATGCTCCATTTAGGGTTGCGAAAATAAGATTATTTAATACTTGTTAACTCAGAAAATAGTAATTAAATAACATTCAAAACACAACATTGTTTAAAGCATCTTACCTATTGATTTTATGGTTCTACTTATGCCATATTAAACGCAATAATTCGTTATTTTTTAATTCAATATTTATTAAGCATGTATTATGATATAAATCTTATCTTTGCGGGCTTTAATAAAATTGCAAAAACAAATAGAAAAATAATCTTATGGGATCAATGATGATTTACATGCCAATAGCAATGGCAATTCTAGGACTTCTTTACATGACTTACAAAAAACAGTGGGTTATGAAACAAGATGCAGGTGACGGAAAAATGAAAGAAATTGCAGACCACATTTATGAAGGTGCGTTAGCATTTCTTAAGGCAGAATATAGACTTCTTGCTTATTTCGTGGTGGGAGCAAGTATTATTCTTGCTGGTATTGCGTTTTTCGTTCCAACAACTGATTATCTAATCATTCCTGCATTTATTATAGGTGCTGTTTTCTCTGCACTTGCTGGTAATATGGGAATGAAAATTGCAACTAAAACTAATGTACGTACAACTCAAGCTGCTAAGACTAGCTTACCTAATGCTCTGAATATTTCTTTCGGAGGTGGAACGGTTATGGGTCTTGGTGTTGCAGGACTTGCTGTATTAGGCTTAACCTTATTATTTATACTATTCTTTAACGTATTCATGGGAGGTGTCTGGACATCCACTGCAGATATGACGGTAGTACTTGAAACACTTGCTGGCTTTTCTCTAGGAGCTGAATCTATTGCACTTTTTGCTCGTGTAGGTGGAGGTATTTATACAAAAGCTGCTGATGTTGGTGCGGACTTGGTAGGTAAGGTAGAAGCTGGCATCCCTGAGGACGATCCTCGTAACCCAGCAACTATTGCTGATAATGTGGGAGACAACGTAGGTGACGTGGCTGGAATGGGTGCTGATTTATTCGGTTCTTACGTTGCCACTGTACTTGCAGCCATGGTACTCGGAAATTACGTCATCAGTGACATGGGCGGATCTGTTTCAGATATTTTTGGCGGAATTGGACCTGTTTTACTTCCTATCGCTATTGCAGGAGCAGGTATTATTATTTCAATTATTGGAACTTTCCTTGTAAAAATATCGAGTAACGATGCAAAAGAAGCCGATGTGCAAAAAGCATTGAATATTGGTAACTGGACTTCTATATTTCTAGTACTGATTGCTTGTTATGGATTAGTAGTATGGATGCTTCCCGATACAATGCAAATGAATTTCTTTGGCGAAGGACTTAAATCAATAAGCTCTAGTAGAGTTTTCTTTGCAACTGTAGTTGGTTTGATTGTAGGAGCAGCTATTTCTTCATTCACAGAATATTACACAGGTCTTGGTAAAAGACCAATCTTAAAAATAGTACAACAATCAAGCACTGGTGCTGGAACAAATATTATTGCTGGTCTGGCAACAGGTATGATATCTACTTTTTCATCAGTATTATTATTTGCTGGTGCTATTTGGGCATCATATGCATTTGCAGGATTTTATGGTGTTGCACTTGCAGCATCTGCCATGATGGCTACTACTGCTATGCAGTTAGCTATTGATGCTTTCGGACCAATTGCTGATAATGCTGGTGGTATTGCTGAGATGAGCGAACAAGAACCTATTGTTCGAGAAAGAACAGACATATTAGATTCTGTCGGAAATACAACTGCTGCTACTGGAAAAGGATTTGCTATTGCCTCTGCTGCACTGACTTCATTGGCATTATTTGCTGCTTATGTAACTTTCACAGGTATAGATGGTATTAATATCTTTAAAGCTCCTGTGTTGGCAATGCTTTTTGTGGGTGCGATGATTCCTGTTGTATTCTCTGCTCTTGCTATGAATGCTGTTGGTAAAGCTGCCATGGAAATGGTAGAAGAAGTTAGACGTCAATTTAGAGATATTGCTGGCATCATGGAAGGTACTGGTAAACCAGACTATGGTAAATGTGTTGATATTTCAACCAAAGCATCACTTAAAGAAATGATGTTACCCGGTATATTGACCATTGGGTTTCCAATTGCTGTAGTGGTTATCGGTAAACTTGTTTATCCCGAAAACAATCAACTCGTTGCAGAAATGCTTGGAGGATACATGGCTGGAGTTACTGTTAGTGGTGTACTTTGGGCTATTTTTCAAAATAATGCTGGTGGTGCATGGGATAATGCTAAAAAATCATTTGAAGCAGGTGTTGAAATTAATGGAGAGATGACTTATAAAGGTTCTGATGCACACAAAGCTGCCGTTACTGGTGATACTGTGGGTGATCCTTTTAAAGATACTTCTGGACCATCAATGAATATCTTGATTAAACTTACATGCTTAATTGGTCTAATTATTGCTCCAATTCTTGGGGGACACTTATCAGAGGCTTCCCATGAAGGTGCTACTGAAGAAACTTCAATTCAATCTGAAAAAAAATCATCTTGCTGCAGTGAAAAAAATAAAACAGTAGCATACCAGGATGCTACCATAAAATAAAATGAGACACAGGCTAAACGCTAATCCGTTAATCATGGATTCATTTAAATCCGCACTAACTAAAAGTTTAGCCTGTGTTCTAATTCTTACTTCGTCTACTGCTTTTAAGGTCAAAACAGCTCCTTCATTCGGTGATGGCCTAAAAGATAAAGATGGTAAAAAGTTAATCACGATTAAATCTGAAGAATTTAAGTCATTCACACGACGTATTCATCAAAATATCTCATACGAATCAGGTCAAGATACAATCCCTTATAAAACATTCTCTATGGCGTTGAGGGGTTATATGCACCTGAAACATACACAGGAATTATCAGACACTCAATTTCTAACAATTATAGATTTTTCCAAGTACTGCAACAATAAACGTTTATGGGTATTGGACTTGTCTCACCAGACTGTAAAGTTCAATGAATGGGTTGCTCATGGCAAAAGAAGCGGCAACGATTATGCTACTTCATTCAGTAATCAATACAGCAGTAAAAAAAGTTCGCTAGGATTTTACATTACAGGTGGACCGTATCATGGAAGAAATAACCTATCGCTCAAATTACATGGTTTGGAAAAAAACTACAATACCAATGCATTCTCACGTGGAATTGTGATTCATGGTGCTAATTATATTTCAAAAAACATTGTTAGTCGCAATGAAAGAATTGGAAGAAGTTTTGGATGTCCTGCTGTATCAATAGCATCCAACAAAAAAATAATCGACACTATTAAAGGAGGTAGCTGTCTTTTCATTTACCATCCTACCTCATATTATATCAATAATTCTAAGATTCTAAATACCGAAATTTACCTTACTGTTGAAGACTTGGTAATTTAATTCTTATAACTTTGTTTTAAGCATGAGTAAGCTTAGTCATCTTAGAACAATCTTTTTCATACTCATTTCATTAGCTTTTTTTGGCTGTAAAAAACAACCCATTATCATTGAATCAGAGGATATCAAAATCGTTCTCACAGAGGATTCACTTGCCTACTATATCGAAAATCAATTTAATGAGTCTATTGAAATAATATGTGATGACTACCTCGTTTTTAAAGACACATTAAAGCACATTTATTCGAACAGAAATAATAAACCCTTATGGTGTAACGCTCTAAGAGGAGATAGCTTAAGCTGGGCCTCTTTAGAAAATACCTTTCGATATAGCCAAAAGCATGGTATGGACACTCACTACTATTTCTTACCAATAGTAGATTATTATCGCAAACAAATTGACTCATTGAAATCTAGTAAGAAAGCATACCAGATATTGGCATCTTGTGAGTTGATTATTTCCAACTCCTTCATCCGAATGTATGAAGATATCGCAAATGGTCGCACCAGACCTAAAAATGTTTTTGGCAAATCATATCTCCTACCCCTTAATAATATTAAAGAACTTGATTACCAATCATTTCTTATAGAGAGAGACAAGATATCTGTGCTTAACCATTTGCATAAGAAAGATACCACCTATCAAGAGCTTTTAAAAATTCTTCAAATTGAACAAGATAAAATCAAAAAATTAAGAACGACTAAAATTGATTTTTCTGCTTATCCAAAAATTGAACGTGGAGATAGTTTGTCTATAATTTCTGATATTATTAGCAAGCTCAAAGAAAAAAATCTCCCAGACACCACAATTCACCAACTTAAAGACACGCAAGTTTACACAAGAAAACTTGAGCGATACATTCGACAAATTCAAGAAAAATATAGCTTAACACCTGATGGTATTATGGGGTACAAGACCTATCAAGTTATCAATGCTACTCCCACAGACTTCATCCAACAAATACGAGCAAACTTAGAACGACAACGGTGGTTTAATATGCCAAACAAACGTCCATTTGTTTACATTAATCTACCTGAATACATCATTGATCTAAACTGGAAAGATAGCACCCGATCATTCAAAGTCTGTATTGGCAAAAACCTTCCTGACAACTACGAAATACTGGTTCAGAACTATACCGATAGCGGTAAAGTTCATAAAATTCCAAAAAACATGGAAACTCCACAAATTGCCAGTGAGATTACATATTTGGTAATCAACCCTACATGGACGATTCCATATAGTATTATTCGAAACGAAATGTGGTGGAAGTTGATTAGAGACCCCGAACATTTAAGTAGAACAGGACATAAAGTTTACTTTGGTGATTCCCTCATTAATGGAGATACTATTAATTGGGCAAGAATCAATAAAATGAAAATCCCCTATCAAATTGTTCAAGACCCAGGACCAAAAAATGCATTAGGAACGGTCAAGTTTATGTTTAATAACCCGTTCAGTATTTACCTGCATGACACCCCAAATAAACGAGCCTTTAAACTTACTCAACGTGCTGTGAGTCATGGTTGTGTTAGGCTAGAGGATCCCATACTATTTGGAGAATTCATGATGCAAAATAGCAAGGAATATAATCCTGATGATTTTAGAATCATGATGGGATTGCCACCCATGGACGAAAAACGCTTAGAGGACTATGATCCAGAAGATACTACTGCACTTATTCAACCCCTTGAGGAAACCACACTTCTCAGACTAAATAAGTCTATGCCATTGTATTTTGATTATCGGACCGTCTATTTTGACCGAGATTGGAATGCGCACCAATGCTATGACATCTACGATGAAAATAAGCTCATTCTGAGAGCAATGAAACGATTGGATTTTTAGTGAAGTACTATCACTGATCAACCCAAAGGAAAAGTTACACAAAACTAAAAAATAGCATACTTTAAAATCACAATTTTTTTGAGCTAATCATAAGACTACCTTTGCTTAATGAGTGAATGGTTTAAGACTTGGTTTGATAGTGAATATTATCACTTGCTTTATAAAGATCGGGATCAGACCGAAGCAGAGAACTTTGTCAAAAAAATATACCAATACCTCAGCCCCTCATCCAATCAGACCATGCTTGATTTAGCATGTGGCAAAGGTCGACACAGCATCCAACTTAATAAAATGGGTGCATTCGTAGAAGGTTGTGACTATTCAAAAAACAGCATCCGACATGCAAAGCAATTTGAAAATGATCGCCTACATTTCTACACCCACGACATGAGAAATGAATTACCAAAATTATATGATTACATCTTCAACCTTTTCACTAGTTTTGGATATTTTGAAACACTAGAGGAACATCAAACAACACTTCGAAATATCTACAATGGACTAAGGGAAGAAGGCCTTTTCATTTTTGATTTTATGAATACCAAATACGTGCTCAATCATTTAGTTGCTGAAGAAACCATCCAAAAAGAATCGATCTATTTTCATATCAAACGTGAACTTATTGATGGTGTAATTACAAAAAATATTTCTTTCAAGGCAAATGGGAATCTTCATCAATACCGTGAAGAAGTAAGAGCTCTTCATCCAGATGAATTGATTAAAATGATGGAAAACTGTGGTTTTTCTGTTCAAGAAAAATTTGGGAATTATCAATTGGCTCCCTTTGATTTGCATAAATCTAACAGATTTATCTTAGTACTTAGTAAATGATTGAATCTCTTGTAGATATCGACCAACGTTTGTTTATAACCATTCACCATGACCTTGCAAACACATTGTTTGATGGGTTAATGCCTATTATTCGAAATGCAAAAACATGGATACCACTATACATCGTTTTTATCTATTTTATTTTCAAAAAGTACAAAACACAAGGATTTTACATTTTACTATCAGCTATTTTCGTTGTTGCCCTAACTGATCAGTTTTCTGCTGGATTCATGAAGCCCTACTTTGAACGCCTTCGCCCTTGTCACGAACCATCGATCAGTCAATATATCAGAAGTTTAATTGACTGTGGTGGTCAATATGGCTTTATTTCATCTCATGCTACTAACCACTTTGGATTGGCTGTTATTTTGAGTTGGTTTTTCAAAAAGTCATTCAACTATAGTTATTCAGCTTGCATATTTTACATCTGGGCAGGACTCATATCATTTGCTCAAATATATGTTGGGAAACACTATCCTGGAGATGTTATTGTTGGTGCAATTTCAGGAATATTCATCGGTTGGGTTATCCTAAATGGACTCCAAAAAATTATGAAATCAAACTAAATTATGTTTCAAGAAAAAGCTCTATCTATTCTTAAATCAGGTAAAAATGTGTTCCTAACCGGCAGTGCAGGAACAGGAAAAACATATACCTTAAATGCCTATATCCAATGGCTCAAAGAATATAAAGTTCCTGTTGCTATAACGGCTAGTACAGGTATTGCCGCTACTCATATGAATGGGACAACCATTCACTCATGGAGCGGAATCGGAATAAAAAATACGCTTACACATAGCGATTTAAAATCCATGCAAGGAAAGCAGTATTTGACAAAAAATATTTCAAAAACCCATGTCCTTATCATTGATGAAATATCCATGCTCCATCGCAACCAATTGGATATGATTAACCAAGCGTTGAAATATATGAGAAATTCTGCCCAACCTTTTGGAGGTATGCAAGTTGTGTTTGCAGGAGACTTTTTTCAACTTCCTCCCGTCAGTAAAGAAGCAATACCCAGCCGTGAAAAATTTGCCTTCATGAGCAAGGCATGGGTGGAAGCTGCTCCTGTAGTATGTTACTTAACTGAACAATATCGTCAAAATAAGAACGAATTAAATACCATTTTAAATCAAATTAGAGGTAATGAAATTGATGAATCTGGGGTTCAATTACTCCAGGAAACTCGCTTTAATGAGCACACCATAGAACCAACCAAGCTGTATTCTCACAATGCCGATGTGGATGCCATGAATGAAAAAGAATTAGCAGAATTGGATGAAGAAAAATGGGAGTTTTTTGCAACTAAAAAAGGGAACCAAAAAATGATGGAATCCTTTGTGAAATCTTTGATTGTTCAAGATAAACTAATTCTTAAAAAGGGAGCTAAAGTCATGTTTCTTAAAAACAACCATGAACGAGCCATCATGAACGGAACGTTGGGTGTAGTCGTTGACTTTAAAAAAGATATGGATGATAATGGACCCTTCCCCTTGGTTCAACTCATGGATAAACGCAAGATTCTTGCTAAACCAGATATCTGGTCAATAAATAATGAGAAAGGAACTCCATTAGTGAGTTTTGAGCAAGTACCTCTCCGACTTGCGTGGGCTATTACAGTGCACAAAAGTCAGGGAATGACACTCGAAGCTGCAGAAATTGATCTAAGCAAGGCATTTGAGCCGGGACAAGGATATGTTGCCCTATCTCGATTGAAGGACCTAAACGGACTCAAATTACTAGGTGTTAATCGCATGGCTATCGAAGTAGACGCTTTAGCTCTAAAAGCAGACCAACGATTTCAGGAGCTAAGTCAAGAAATTGATAATCTTCCAGAATCTGATTTTGAAAAAGACTGGAAGAGTCATATCATCGCTAGTGGCGGAACCACCGATCCAAAAGAAATCAAAAAACACAAATCCAAAACGCAAGCTAAAGAAAAAAAGATCTCTACCTATGAGCAAACGATTGAACTGATTAAAGAAGGAAAATCGTTACACGAAATCAGTGACCAGAGAGGAATGGCCCTCACCACGATTCAAGGGCATATTTTAAAAATATCAGACACCTATCCAGACATTAATATTGAACTATACAAACCTGATGAGGTACTTATGGACCGTATAAAAAAAATATATTCAGAGTCAGATAATGGAAACGAAGAGAACTATAGTCCCGATGGTCGAATCAAATCGAGTATTATCTTCAAAGAATTAGGCGGTAAAATAGACTATGGGACCATCAAATTGGCTTATGCTTATTTGGATATTTAGAAGAGAATACTCTGTCAGTCTTGATAAATGAGGCATAATCATGTTTCAAATTATCTTTTTATCTAAATTTGAAACTGGTATGATAGATGAAATAAGATGCCCCCATTGTGGAAGTAATTTTGATGTGGAA
>CESO01048250.1_pt1 | contig 11110 bp, 10 predicted proteins | sample 356341 | NCBI WGS metagenome assembly CESO01 (sample SAMEA2621812, study PRJEB7988) | marine metagenome | biome: marine biome (ENVO:00000447); feature: deep chlorophyll maximum layer (ENVO:xxxxxxxx); material: "saline water (ENVO:00002010), including plankton (ENVO:xxxxxxxx)" | depth 35 m
AATTGGATCTCCAAAAACAACAGCTATTGATGGAAGATCAAATGGTGGTCTTTTAGTGGCAGCAACAATGTTACAGAATCCAGACCTATTTGAAATTGCTATTCCCCAGGTCGGAGTATTAGATATGCTTAGGTTTAATAAATTTACAATCGGTTGGGCTTGGGAAAGTGATTATGGTTCTCCAGATAAAAAAGATGAATTTGAAAATTTGTTAGCTTACTCGCCACTTCATAATATAAAATCTGATGTTTGTTATCCAACTACACTTATCACAACTGCAAGTCGTGACGACAGAGTTGTGCCATCTCATTCGTTTAAATTTGCAGCTAAATTACAAGAATATCAATCTTGTGATAACCCTATTTTGATCAGAGTTGAAGACAGAGCGGGTCACGGTGCCGGCACCCCTAAAGATAAAAGAATTAACCAGATCGCTGAAATTTATGGATACGCTTTAGATGTTATAAATAACTAATACTACTTCACATCTTTAGCCCTGTAAGAACAAAAATTTAAGTAATATCCATACTATTAAATTTATAAAATATTTATTAATATAGTTAATGAATGCAAAGGGGTGGCTTTGTAAGCCTGAGATCTTATGAAACCCTTTGAACCTGATCAACACAATAGTTGCGGAGGAATTGCATATGTATATCAGAAAAAAAAATCTATTATTATTACCACTTCTTTTTTCAGTATTTATTTTTTCAAAAAACATTGAAGAGGTAGTTGTTAAAGGAGAGTTCAGAGAAAAATCTATAAGTGAAGAAGATTCTAGTATTTCTATAATCTCATCTGAAACAATTAAATCTAAAGCAATAAAACATTTTCAACAACTTTCATACTTGGTCCCAAATTTAAATTATGCTGCCTCAGATTCTCGTGCTAGGTATTTTCAAATTCGTGGGATTGGAGAAAGATCTGGTTATCAAGGTACACCAAATTCTTCTGTAGGATTTTTGATAGATGATATTGATTATTCTGGACAGGGCGGAATCGCAACTTTATTTGACGTAGATCAAGTTGAAGTTTTTCGAGGACCACAAGGCTCAAGAACAGGCGCAAATGCATTAGCAGGATTAATTTATATAAAGACTAAAGATCCAACAGATAAATTTGAAGGAACCTCAGAAATAACTCTTGGAGATTATGGAACACAAAATTTAGGTATTGCTTTTGGCGGCCCTATGAAAAATGAAAAACTTAAATATCGTCTCGTATTAAGAACCGATTATGCAGACGGCTTTAGAAAAAATATTTTTTTAAACAAATCAGATACTTCTAAAAAAGACGAGCTGACATTGCGATATAAATTAAATTGGGATTTTAATGAGACTACAGATATTAATTTTCTTATTTCAAAAGTTGATATGAGTAATCCTGCAGACATATGGACGATAGATGGGAGTTTAAATACCTTATCAGATCGTCCAGGAATGGATTCGCAAGAAACAGACTCCTATGGAATAAAAATTACGAAAAACTTTGATAATTTTGATATCCAAAGTTTTACAAGTATTACAAAAACAGATGTTATCTTTAGTTATGATGCTGATTGGGGTAATTCTGAATCACATTTTCCATACACTTATGATTATTTCTCTAAAACTTTACGAAATAGAGATACCTTTTCTCAAGAAGTACGTTTTTTGTCAAAAAATAAAGATTTAACAGAGCAAGATAAACTTCAATGGATTTTTGGTATTGATATTAGTGAATTAGAGGAAAAAAATATAACCAGAGATGATGGGACTTATGGAGACCCTTCAGATCCATATAGCCCCTATGTTAGTGAATCAGTAGTTTCAAGAAATTATGAAGCTGAAAACTTATCATTGTTTGGGAACATTGATTACTTCCTTTCTGAGAATCATAAACTAGCTTTTGGATTAAGATGGGAAAATTGGGACTCAAAATATAACGATTCAAATCAAGAATCATTCAATCCATCTGACAACATGAATGGAGGTAAAATTTCTTTGATTAAAAATAATGACAATTCAAATATTTATTTTTCAATTGCACGAGGATATAAACAAGGTGGTTTTAATCTTGGTTTAGACGCGACTGATAATTCAATAAAGAACTCTCTAATATATGATCCAGAATTTTTGACTAACTATGAAATTGGATTAAGCTCAAACAATAATGATTCAACCTTGAATTATTCAGCAGTTTTTTTCTTTTCAAAAAGAGAAGATCAGCAAGTTTTAATTTCAAGGCAAGTAGATCCAACTGACCCAAACACTTTTTCATATTTAACCCAAAATGCTGCTGAGGGTGAAAATTATGGAATAGAAGTTAGTTCTGAATATTTTGTTAGAGATAATCTTAATTTATTTTTTAATTTTGGTTTGCTTAAGACAAAGATAAAAAACTGGGAGTCTAGAATTGATTTGGAGAATAGGGCACAGGCTCATGCACCAGAAAGAACTTACTCCTTTGGCACAAACTTAGATATAAACAACAATCTTTATTTAAAGATTGATATCAATGGAAAGAGTAGCTTTTACTATTCTGATTCACATGATAATAAATCCAAAAGTTATCAACTTGTAAATCTTACACTGGGTTACTCAAAAGCAAACTTTATGACAGATGTTTGGATAAGAAATCTATTTGATGAATACTATTCTACAAGAGGATTTTACTTTGGAAATGAGGCCCCAAATTTTATTGATACATTGTATAGAAGGCAAGGCGACCCAAAGAATATTGGCATATCTCTAAGGTATGATTTTTAAAATCTAATGACGTTACTCATTATAGAAAGCTTAGCAGTAATTTTGGGAATATTGTATTTAATACTAGCAGCTAAAGAAGACATAAAGTGCTGGTATGCGGCATTAATTAGCTCATTACTTTTTATATATACTATGTATCAAGCTGATTTAATAATGCAATCATTATTGCAAGTATTTTATGTGATTATGGCAGTATATGGATGGTTACAATGGAGTGATAAAGCAAATAAAAAATTTGTTTTAAGAATAAAAAGATGGAGAAAAATTAATCACTTATACGCTTTTATTTTAATAGTATCTTTGTCTATATTATCAGGCATTTTTCTAGAAAAATTTATAGAGTCAAAATTTCCATTCTTGGATGCACTTACAACATGGGGCGCAATAATTACGACATACATGGTTGCTAAAAAAATAATTGAAAACTGGATATATTGGTTTGTTATAAATTCAATTTCTATTTATTTATTTATTTTGCGAGAATTATATTTGACCTCAGCATTATTTGTTATTTATCTAATAATTATCATTTTTGGATACCATTCATGGGTTAATAAATTAAATAATCATTAGAGAATAATTTTAAAGAATAAAAAAATTAGTTTGAAATTAATAAACAAATTACTTAATTCAAATTAAAAATTCGATTTATAAATTTATGGAAAGATTAAAAAAAATATTAAGAAATAAAAACTCTAACTTTGAAGTACATAAACAAATTGCTGTCAGCGAAACATCAGAAACTTTTATCGGAAAATTCAAGAATATAAAATCAATTTTTAAATTACCAAAGAATATAAACTATAAACTTATTATTAACGAGTATTTAAAAAATAATATTATTGAACAGATCATTAAAAAAAATATCACTTCTAAATTTTTATACCTAGAAAAAAAAACTGGGCTAGTGATTTATGAATATTTTGAAATGGAATCATCTACAAAAGAATTAATAAATATTCCTAAACTTGGAAAACAATTACGAAAACTACACCAAATAAAAAATAATGGAAAAACAAAAACTTTTGAGGATCAAGTAAATTTATATTTTAGTACCAGAAATATAGAATCAGATTCTAAGTTTTATTTTGAATCACTTGCACTATTAAATGAATTAAAAAAATACGAAGATGAAAATGTTGTTAGCCATAACGATTTAAATTTATTAAATATTATGTTTGATAGGAGAGATATTTTTTTTATCGATTTTGAATATTTAAGTATCAACAGTAGATATTGCGATCTTTCAAAAGTTATATCTTCATTACAAATGAATGAAACTGAAATTAATATATTTTTAAATAGTTATGGAATTAAAAATTTAAATAATAGTATTTATACTAAACTCAAAAAGTGGACACTAATGAATATTTATACTGAGTTTTTGTGGGCTAATTTTATGAATAGTAAAAGAAAAAATTACTTTAATAAGAAATACTTAAGTAATTTAAAGAAAAAGATTAAGCAACAAAGGCAACAATTAGAGTTAATATAACAATACTTATTGGTATATATTTATCTATATTCACTATCAAGTCCTCTTTTTTTGGTATTTTAAATGAAAAAAAACTATATTTTTTATTATTTGATCTAAATATTTTCTCAGAATCATCATATTCTGCCTCTTTTTGAGGCTTATCTTCTATGGGTACATCGTAAATATCAGTAGAATCATATAATTTTAAGTTATTTTTATCCTCTTCATGCTTACTTAGAGCAATTTTCTCAAGATCATTAAGAATTTCATCTCTTTTTTGTCTTGCGACATGGATATTTTTAGTTTCTAAAGATTTTTTAATAAAATCCTTTCCAATTATCCTCGAAATATCCTTTGAGACCCTTTTCTGTATGAAATATATGTCCTTATTTTTGCCCCTTAAAACTAAGTATTTATTGTCATCTGTACTCATAATGTACCCATATTTTTACATTTATTTTTAAATATTTCAATAATTTTTAGTTTTATTATAATAATATGTACTCATAAATCAAAATGTACTCATGATATTTCTTTATTTTTATCATTTTTTACTATTTTTTTGTTGACTTAAGCATTCATCTATTTTTTTATTTAATTTCAATTAATTGTTGTGTTTAATTTATTTTGTTTTAACATAACTGATGTTAATTTTATTTGGGGAAAAATTATGAAAATTTTATGTGTTTTATATGATGATCCTATAGGTGGAATGCCTGAAAAATATGCAAGAGATGATCTTCCTGCACTAGATAAATATCCAGATGGTATGTCATTGCCAACTCCTAGTTCTGTTGATTTTACACCTGGTGAGTTGCTTGGATGCGTATCTGGTGAATTGGGTTTAAGAAAATTCTTAGAAGACTCTGGGCATACTCTTGTAGTTACGTCTGATAAGGATGGTGAAGGTTGTAAGGCTGACAAGGAACTAGTTGATGCTGACATAGTAATATCACAACCATTTTTTCCTTATTATTTAACAAGAGATAAAATGGAATCAGCTCCTAATTTAAAAATGGCAATCACAGCTGGCATAGGTTCTGATCACGTAGATTTACAGGCGGCTATGGATAACAACGTTGATGTTGTTGAAGTAACTTACTGTAATTCAAGATCTGTAGCGGAACATATAGTTATGATGATTCTTTCAATGGTAAGGGACTACCATAATCAGCATAGAATTGTAAAAGAAGGTGGTTGGAATATAGCTGATGCTGTACAAAGATCATACGATGTTGAAGGTATGCATATTGGAACTGTTGCAGCAGGAAGGATTGGCATTGATATGCTAAGAAAAATGAAACCTTTCGATGTTCACTTGCATTATTTTGATATTCACAGACTCTCTGAAGAAGTCGAGTCCGAATTAAATCTTACTTATCATGATTCGGTTGAATCGTTAGTTGCTGTTTGCGATGTTGTAAATATTAGTTGTCCGCTTCATCCTAAAACTGAACACTTATTTAATGATGAGTTGATTAGTAAGATGAAACGCGGTGCATATATTGTGAATACAGCAAGAGGAAAAATCTGTGATAAAGATGCTATAGCAAGGGGGCTAGAGTCAGGCCAATTAAGTGGATATGCTGGAGATGTTTGGTTTCCTCAACCAGCACCTAATGATCACGTTTGGAGAACAATGCCTAACCATGGAATGACGCCTCATACTTCTGGTACAACATTATCTGCACAAGCTAGATATGCTGCTGGCGTAAGGGAAATACTAGAATGTTTCTTTAATGGTGAGCCAATTAGAGAGCCGTATTTGATCGTTCAAAATGGTGATTTAGCTGGTATGGGAGCCCATTCATATACTAAAGGCACAGCAACTGATGGATCTGAAGAGGCTGCAAAGTATAAGAAGTAGCTTTACAGGTCATTATGAAAACGGAGTTTTATGCTCCGTTTTTTTATTATTTTTATAATCTAAGTAGGCCTTATAATAGAGATATGAAATTATCTTACTGGCAAATTAATCTAATTATACTTTCCGGACTTTTAACTATCTGGTTTCTTGTTTCTTTTGGCTTTGGAATAATTTGGTCTGAAAGACTGGATGAAATTACTATAGGTGGTTTTAAACTAGGGTTTTGGTTTTCTCAGCAGGGTAGTATTTATTTTTTTGTTTTAATAATTTTTATCTATGTTTACTTAATGAATAAATTAGATAAAAAATTCTATAGAAAGTCTAACCAGGATAAGTCTAAAGGTAGCGAATGAGTCTGCAAGCCCTTACCTATTTATTTGTTGGAATTTCTTTTACTGTTTATATAGGAATAGCTATTTGGTCAAGAGCTAGATCAACTAATGATTTTTATATAGCTGGAAAAGGGGTTAGCCCAGTTGCCAATGGAATGGCAACTGCTGCTGACTGGATGTCAGCTGCTTCATTTATTTCAATGGCTGGCTTAATAGCTTTCCTTGGCAAAGACGGAGCAGTTTATTTAATGGGATGGACAGGTGGCTATGTTCTATTGGCACTTTTATTAGCCCCATACTTAAGAAAATTTGGTAAATACACTGTCCCAGATTTTATAGGAACTCGATATTACTCTAAGGCTGCAAGATTAGTTGCGATCATTTGTTTAATTTTTATCTCTTTTACATATGTTGCTGGTCAAATGAGGGGAGTTGGAATTGTATTTTCTAGGTTTCTCGAAGTAGATATTAATACCGGAGTAATTATTGGGATGTGCATTGTTTTCTTTTACGCTGTTCTAGGCGGTATGAAAGGAATAACCTATACACAGGTTGCCCAGTATTGCGTATTAATATTTGCTTATTTAGTTCCAGCAATCTTTATTTCTATAATGATTACTGATAATCCAATTCCTCAATTGGGTTTTGGTGATAAGGTTTCGGGTACTTCCATTTATCTGCTTGATAAGCTAGACCAATTATCTCTAGAGCTAGGATTCAATGCATACACTGAAAATACCAAAAGTAACATTGATATATTCTTTATAACAGCCGCTTTGATGTTTGGAACAGCAGGTCTTCCTCATGTAATAGTTAGATTTTTTACAGTTCCAAAAGTAAGTGATGCAAGAAAATCTGCAGGCTATGCATTGGTTTTTATAGCACTCTTATATACTACAGCTCCAGCAGTAGCAGCTTTTGCGAAGCTAAACTTTATCGATTCAGTCCAAGAGGTTGAATACAAGGATGCACCTGAATGGTTTAAAAATTGGGAGGACACCGGTTTAATTGCCTGGAAGGATAAAAATGGTGATGGAAAAATAAATTATTCTAGTGGTAATGCTCTAGATGGAGTCAAACCAAAGTATCTTGCTGAGGAGGGGGATTATGGTCAAAGATTAGTTTCAAACGATCCAGACGTCTCTAATACAAATGAAGTTTACATAGATAATGACATCATGGTTCTCGCTAATCCTGAAATTGCACGGTTGCCAAATTGGGTTATTGCGCTTGTTGCTGCCGGAGCTCTAGCAGCTGCCTTATCAACAGCAGCAGGTTTGTTGTTAGTTATATCAGCATCAATATCACATGATTTAATGAAAAAGATGCTAATGCCTAAAATTACTGAGAGACAGGAATTACTTTTTGCCAGATGTGCTGCGGCTGTTGCAATTTTTATAGCAGGTTTATTTGGCATATACCCACCTGGTTTTGTTGCGCAAGTTGTGGCTTTCGCCTTTGGTTTGGCAGCATCCACAATTTTCCCAGCATTATTCTTGGGAATATTTTATAAGAGACTAAATAAAGAGGGCGCAATCGCTGGTATGTTATCGGGGCTATTAGTAACATCGATTTATATAACTTATTTTAAGTTTATTAACCCGCAACTAAATAATGCTGAGAATTGGTTATTTGGTATTTCACCAGAGGGATTTGGTTTTTTAGGTATGCTTATAAATTTTAGTGTTGCATTAATCGTCTCAAATTTTTATAGTAAGCCACCTAAGGAAATCTATCAGATGATAGACGAAATAAGAAAACCATAAATTATGAAAAAAAGAGTTGCTGTAATTGGCTCAAATGGAGCTATTGGAAATTCAATATGTCAAAATCTTATTGATGATGATTCAGTTGAAGAAGTTTATAAGTTCTCAAGAGTTATCAAAAGTGAAGATACTGACAAAATAAAAAATATTGAAATCGATATTGAAGATGAGGATTCAATTAAGAATTGTGTGCAAAAATTAGCAAGCAACATTAAGTTTGACCTAATATTTGTAGCTACAGGCATATTACACAATGATAGTGATATATTCCCTGAGAAAAGCATCAGAGATATAAGCATAGATAAACTTCAGAAGGTTCTTTTGGTCAATACAATAGGACCAACATTGGTTGGCAAATATTTTATTCCTTTTCTTAGAAAAGATTCTAGAAGTGTATTTGCCTTTCTAAGCGCAAGAGTAGGAAGTATTTCTGACAATAAATTAGGAGGTTGGTATTCTTATCGAGCAAGCAAGACAGCCCTGAATCAAATTATCAAAAATTTTAGCATTGAGGTTAAAAGATCAAATCCTAGTGCTATTTTTGTTGGACTTCAGCCCGGAACTGTAAAAAGCTATTTGAGTAAACCATTTGAAAAGAATGTTAAAGCAGAAAAGTTATTTACACCTCATTACAGTGCAGAAAAGTTAATTAAGGTAATAAATGACTTAGAAGTGAAAGATAGTGGAAAAATATTTGCATGGGATGGTGAAGAGATATACCCATAAAAAAACCCAGCATTAAGCTGGGTTTTTAAGAATAAAGTTAAATTATTCTGAGTCGCTAACAGCCGCTACATAAATAGCTAAACCGAATGCGATTTTATTAACAAAATCTGCAAGGTTGTAGATTAAGTTGCTGTTACCCATATCTGGATTTTCACCTATTCCTAGGAAATATCCGATAGGATAAATAGCCCAACCCACAGTCACTATCAGTCTGATAGTGCCAAATGCGCTTTGAGCTGCAGCATTACCGCTAGAAGCATTTAGCTTTCCAGCTTCACCTGCAAAGACTTCATAAATGATGTATAACCATGCAAGCATAGCAACAACACCACAAATCATAGGATCTGCCATGTTCATCTCACCCATGTAACCACCAACAAGCATTACTAATGATGCTATTAATAGTTTCCAGAACACGCTTGATTTAACATTAGTACAAACTTTAAGTATTAAGAAGAACTCAATAATTTGAAGCGGTACAGTAATTAACCAATCAATGTAACGGTAAGTTGTAGGAGAACTTCCTTCAGCATTAGCAGCGGCTTGCACCATAGCTTCAGCTTCTGCCACTCCGTCTTTCATAAGCTGAGCAAGATGTTCATTCATTGATGCATCCCAGCTACCTGCCCAAACATTTCTCATGTATAGATAATGCCAAAAAGCAATACCAGTAACTAAAGCTGCAACAGATAATGAAGTTTTCCACTTGCCATGCACTCTGTCTCTTTCAACTAAGAAAAATACAGTAGCTGCAAGCATACCTGCAGTAACTAACCAAAATGAAACACCTACTGAATCAGCAGGGTTAAGATCAGCACCACCATCAGCTGCAAAAACAGGCAATGCAACAGCACCAATCATCATTAATAAAAATTTCATATATAACTCCTTATAAGTAAGTAGGAGCAAAAATTACTCCCCCCCGTAATATACAAGTGCCTATCATACAAAAAACTTAAAAATGTATCAAATTTAACTGCTTTATATAAACAGCATGTATTAATAATAATTTTGATTAAATAGCAATATTTAGTATGATTCTTAGATATGAAAGTAGCAATTTATCCAGGTTCATTTGATCCAATAACATATGGACACATGGATATCATAGATAGAGCATGCGGACTATTTGATAAAATAGTAATAGCAATCGCTAAAAATGATGCGAAGAATCCTCTTTTTACTCTTGAGGATAGAATCAAACTTGCACAATCAATTTATAAAGATAATTCTCAGGTTGAGATTGTAGGATTTCCTAGGCAATTAACGGTAGATATCGCAAAAGAACAAAATGCCTGTGCAATTATTAGAGGCCTTAGAGCCGTTTCTGATTTTGAGTATGAGTTTCAATTAGCTACTATGAATAGATCCCTTGCTCCAGATATTGAGAGTATTTTTCTCACTCCTAAAGAAAGTCTCATATATGTATCTTCAAGTTTAATCAAAGAAATATGTGATTTAAAAGGTGATATTAGTAAGTTTGTCCATCCTTCTGTAGAAAAAGCCTTAAAAGCTAAACTTGCCTCTTAAAGCTGACAGTTATCGCATGAGTATGTTGCTCTTTGACCAATAATACTTTTAACTATTTTGGAATCGCAATTATTACAAATCATTGAATTCCTTCCATAAACATTCAACTTAAGACTGAAATATCCTTGATTACCGTCTGCTGAATAAAAGTCTTGCAAAGTAGTGCCTCCCATTTTTATGGCACGTTTTAGAATTATCTTTATTGACTTAACTAGTTCCTCACCCTCACTATCTGAAATATCTTTTGATAACCTATTTGGATTAATTTTTGCTAGAAATAGGCTTTCAGATGCATATATGTTGCCAACACCAACAACATTTTTTTGGTCCATAATTAACTTTTTGATGCACAAGTTGCTATTTCTGCAAACATCTAACAAGTAGGCCTTATTAAAAGATTTTGAAAGTGGTTCTACGCCAAGACCTCTAATTAACTTATGTTTTTCAGGATTTTCACATAAATGAATAGACCCAAACCTTCTTACGTCATTAAATACAATTTTCTCATTATCAAAAATTAATTCAGCATGATCATGTTTTTTAAAATAATTATCTTTAACATTTTGGATTCTTAATTTACCGGACATTCCCAGATGTATCATTAGGCATTGACTATCCAAGTGCATGAGAATGTATTTAGCACGCCTTGTAATTTTTCGAACAAG
>CESO01134677.1_pt1 | contig 11073 bp, 6 predicted proteins | sample 356341 | NCBI WGS metagenome assembly CESO01 (sample SAMEA2621812, study PRJEB7988) | marine metagenome | biome: marine biome (ENVO:00000447); feature: deep chlorophyll maximum layer (ENVO:xxxxxxxx); material: "saline water (ENVO:00002010), including plankton (ENVO:xxxxxxxx)" | depth 35 m
TAAAATCATCCCCCAAGCCTGTTTTTAGCGTATATAACAATGCATTTCCTACCGGTGTGTAATCATCCACGCTTACACCGTAGTCAATATGTTTTCGTGCAAGTTGTTCAAGTACTGGCACGAGCTCATCTAAATTATCGAGCCCTTTAACTGCAATACCTAAGGTCATCATTAATTTTTTTCCTTGTGACCTTAAGTCGCTTTTAAAGAGTGCTTTAAGTTTAGGATCATACTCAAATAATTTGGCATAAAAAATGGCTGCTGCGTCGTCGGCTATGGGGGCTACCTTTTTAAAGCTATTTTGAACTAACTGTTTTTGATAAGCGCTGAGCATGCCTATTCCTTTTATAATGAAGATTGTTATTTCATACTAGTACATAAAGACGATTTCACTCATCAAATACCAAATTTTTGTATGACCCCACTTTATTAACCTTATAACGCATACTGAATTAACTTTAAAATAGCGACTCTGGACGCCGCACTTTATTTACCTAGCCTACACAACGGCTTCGATTTTATGCCAGTGGCTTATTTTATAATGTCATCATTTAGCACACGCAATACCCCCTCTTCCACACGTTGTTCCGCTAACCATTTGGACCAAGAATAAAATGGTGATATCTCCTTAAAATTACTCATAATTTTACATGTTGCTAAGCAGCGATAAGCCACTATTAAAATAGACGGTAAGCACAAAATGAAATACGCCTTATAAGCTGCCCTCTTACAAAATAAACTGACATATTTTGTTACATTTATTTGTATTAACATAACACTTTAGATTTAAATCTTGATGATAATTATTATCAGTTGTGATAAGTTTACCGCGAATTATTTTAATCAAAACAATAATCAACCATTGCCATTTACTGCTCACAACACGCGGAGATAAGAATGAAATTAACTCAGTTGCCACTTGCAACCGCTATTATTTATGCATTGAATCCACAACTCAGTTTCGCACAGCAAACTGCTGAGGCTGAAGCGAATATTGAAACACTTGAGATTGTGGGTGTTCGCCAAAATCGTATAAGTGAAGGCGCAACTGGCCTTGCACTAGAGATTGATGAAACACCACAATCAATCAGTATCATCTCCGCAGAGCAACTAAAAAACTATTCAGCCTTTAATATCAACGATGCGCTACGTTTAGCCCCAGGCATCAATGTTGAAGAATGGGAAACAAATCGTACTAACTACACGTCGCGTGGCTTTGAAATTAAAAACACCCAAATTGATGGGGTTGGTTTGCCAAATGATTGGGGCATTGTAACCGGGGCTATGGAAGCCTATGGCTACGAAAACATTGAAGTTATCCGTGGAGCAAATGGCCTTTTAACGGGTGTTGGTAATGCATCGGGCACGATTAACTATGTTCGTAAGCGCCCAAAAAATGAAAATGGTGGTGAAGTAGGTGTTTCATTTGGCTCATGGGACTTTAAACGTCTTCAAGCAGATTACTCTTTGCTTTTAACTGATTCGGGGAGCTGGGCAGCCCGCTTTGTTGCGGCTGCTGAAGATAAAGAATCTTACCTTGACGGGCTTGAAAATAACCGTGAGTTTTTCTCTGTTATTGTCGATGGTCAATTAACAGATAACTCCACTGTTACCGCTGGTTATTCTTATCAAGATGCTGATACCGATGGTAATACATGGGGTGGGCTGGTGTATAACTACACAGATGGCAGCCAAGCAAAATGGGATGTGAGCGACACAACCACCCAAGAATGGACAATGTGGGACACCATCAACACTTCTGCATTTATTGAATACAACTATATTTTTGCTAACGCGTGGCAACTTCAAGCAAGCTATAACTTCCGCGGTTTTGAAGAGCAAGACAAGCTATTTTATGCCAGCGGCACGATTGATAAAGACACTCACTTAGGCTTAAGTGGTTGGCCGGGTCGTTATGACAGTAATATAGATGCAGACTTATTTGAAATCAAAGCATTTGGTGCCTTTGAATTATTTGGTAAAGAACATCAGGCAAGCGTTGGTGTAAGCCATGCAAAAAGTGATGACGTGATGTATCAACACCCATTTGATTTTGCAAACACACCGGCCTATGGTCCAACCCCAGCATTTCCATATGACTTAGATGCTATACCTGAGCCAGATTGGTTAGCGCCTGTTTTATATTCTGATATCGAACAAAAGCTAACGCGTTACTTTGGCTCTGCTCAGTTAAACATTACTGATAAATTATTTACCGTAGTTGGTTTTAACACTATTGAATTTGAGCGCTCAGGCATGAATGCCGGTGCATCAATTGATAATGACGAGAGCGAGACGAGCCCCTATGTTGGTTTTACTTATAAGTTAAACGACGATTTAAACTTATATGCAAGTTACTCTGATATTTATCAGCCGCAAGAGCAAGCAGATTACAACGGCCAATACTTAGCCCCCACCAAAGGCACTAACTTTGAAACAGGTGTTAAGGCTTCTTGGTTTGACGATGCACTAATGACAACGTTTGCCTATTTTACTGCTGAGCAAGATAACTTTGCTCAATACGCGGGCCTGACAGAAGATGGTATTTATTACTATAAAGGCGTGTCTATTGAGTCAGAAGGCTATGAATTTGAAGTCACTGGAAAGATTACCGACAACATCAATATCGTCGCTTCTTATACACATATTGATGTAACTGATGAAAATGGTGATGATACCAATAAATGGGCGCCTCGTGATGTTGTAGGTGTAACAGTAGATTATGCGGTGACCGATGCGGTGGTTGTGGGCTTAAATGGCCGTTGGCAATCTAAAATCGAAAGCACTGACTACAATGTAAAACAAGGGAGTTATGGCTTACTTAATGCCTTTGCTCGATGGAATATCAACGACAACATTGACATACAAGCAAACGTCAACAACATCACTGACGAGCAGTACATTAATAGTTTACAAACTGTGGGTTATTATGGTGCGCCTACAAACGGCAGCCTAACCTTAACTTATAAGTTTTAACTGGGTGGATGTGTCGCCCATCGGGGCGACACAATTTTATTAATTAGGGCAATTGCCTAACTCGTAATACCCCGCACTAGTTTGCGCTAAGGTGCTGGTATAAAAAGTGTTGTAAAGACCTAAGTTATCACCTGAGCCCAACGCATAAGCGTATGATCCGTTCGTCGTCGCACGATTAGCCTGTACATGTGCATAGTTACTTGAAGTCGTCTCTGTACACATATAATCGCCAGTAACCCCAGCATCGATGACAAAACTAATGCTGTCAGTTGATGACTAATCCAATGTGGTAGAGCAATTAAAAAAGCGAACCATAACTATAGTGCTATAAAATTAAGGACAATAAAGCCAAAAGAAGCAACGCGTTTATAATGTCAATATGTGAAATTACACCAAAACCGATTAACAAAACCCAATAAAAAAGCCTCACAATCTTATTGTTAGGCTTTCAGTAAAAAATACAACTTAACGCTCAAATTTAACGCTTTAGGTGTTTAGGGTCTGGCTTCCTAACTTTTGCAACCAAGGGATGATTCATCTTCTTTAATTCTGTTAACACAAGCTGAGCAACCTCTGTTGCACCCAGTTGGTTCAAATGGGTGTCATCTGTTACACCTAACGGGTAATTAGGGTGCAAATCAGGGGCAATATGCATGAAACGTAATGCAGAGCCGTCATCACCTAGCGCTTGAAAGTAGCGTTTAGTAATTGCTTCCATGTCAATAAAATCAACCTTTGTTTGTTTAGCAACATCTCTTACCGCATCTGCATACAGCGGGTGCGTCTCTTTAATCGTTCCGTCTTCATTAAAATAGCGGCGCGTTATCGGTGTCATTAACAGGGGGTGAGCTTGCTTTTCGCGCACATCTTTGATGAAGCCAAGTAAGTTTGCTTTAAAGTCGGGTACGGATGTGTAGCGGTCAACTTTTTGTTTTGATTGATCATTATGACCAAACTGTATGATGACATAGTCCCCTGGCTTAATCTCGTCCATAATCATTTGCCAACGACCTTCTGATTTAAAAGTCCGTGTGCTGCGACCATTTTTAGCCAGGTTAATTACCTGTACTTGATCATTAAAGAAGTATTGAAAAGGCATTCCCCACCCTGTTTCTGGGTAATCTTTCACTTCTTTTATTGACATTGTAGAGTCTCCCGCCATAAAAACGTTGATCTGTTCATCAGCCTGAGCAGTAGACGAAAGCGCAACACCGACGTATAGAAACCTTAAAAAATGTTTAAACATTGAACTCTCACTGTAGAAAATTAACTCAATAAAAATGACCCTAGCACACACTGCCACCGGTGGCAAATAAATAAATAAAATCAACCCACTATTGCACCATAATGTAACTTGCGGCGGTTTTAAAAACGTTAATTTGTAAAGGAAATATTAATATTTTTGGTTTATTTGGTTTGACAGCACGAATTTTTACGTATAATTTCTACCTAAATGCCACCGGTAGCAAAACAAGGATTAAAGTGGCATTTTACTCTTTGCGTAATTGAACACACAATCGCATAAAAAAATAACAGGATATGACTTATGCCGTTTGAAAGTCATGTAATTTATAACAATAAACTACAACTGGAACAGCAATGACAACAAGTAAGCAAACATTCAAACTAAGCTGTCTTATGACCTCATTATTACTCAGTGGCATAATGGGAAGTTATGCTGCTAATGCACAAGAGCAACAAAATAATGCAGTAGAAGATGATGGCATCGAAATTATTCAGGTTAAAGGCTACCGTGGCAGTATTAATGCAGCGCTAATGTCTAAGCGTGAGGCGGTAGGCACACGCGAAACTATCATTGCTGAAGATATTGGTAAGTTTCCAGATCTAAACGTTGCCGACTCCTTGGCTCGAGTACCCGGTATCTCTATTGAAGAAGATGCTGGCGAAGGACGTCAAATAACAATTAGGGGTCTTGGTTCTCGGTTTGTAAAAACAACGATTAATGGCATGGAATCAGCTTCAGCAGGAGCGGCAACCGATGCGGCTGGTGGCTCTAATACTTCACGCGCCTTTGATTATAACGTGTTTGCTTCAGAACTCTTTACACAAATAGACATCGATAAGACCGTGTCTGCAGAAAGAGAAGATGGCGGGATTTCAGGTAATGTCAATTTACAGACTGCGCGCCCTTTCCAATATGAAGGCTTTAAAGGCTCATACAATGTCAATGCCCGCTATAACGATATTTCTGAGGATGTATCGCCGCGCGTGTCATTTATGCTCAGTAATAACTGGGATAATAAATTCGGTGTACTTGCCTCTGTTGCATACAGTGATGGGACCGTCCAAAGTGAAGGTTCATCAACGGTTCGCTGGACCGTCAATAATCCAAACTATGTTGATGGCGGTTCACCCGTTGGTCAAGGAGGTACAAACTACCTATCAGCTGCACCTAAGACCATTTTGTTAGAAAATGGCAATTACACAAACGATAATCTGGATGGTTTATATTTACCCCGTATACCTCGTTATTCTATCTTTTCAAAAGAGCAAAAACGCCTAGGTGCAACCGTCGCCTTCCAGTACGCTCCTACTGATAATCTTTCAATGAACTTAGATATTCTTCATGCAGAGCTAGACACGACAATGGATGAATATCAATACTCAGTATTGTTACGTGATCAAAAAAATATCGTACCTGAAAACATCTATACAGATCCTAACAATACAATTGTTGCTGGTGCGTTTTCAAATGCAATTATACGTTCAGAAGCACGACAAGATTCCTCTGAATCAAACTTTGATCAAGTAAGCTTTACGGGTGATTGGTACATTAATGATCGTTTAAAAATGAGCTTTTTAGTAGGTAAAGGAAAATCTGATTTGGATGTACCTTATCTTCGCACTTTTGCACTTGATGCAGAGGGCTCAACCGTTGCTTACAGTTACGACAGTAATATTGACCCACTTTCTCTAATTAATAATCCTGGTGGTGAAGCGATAGGCAGTGCGCAGTTAAACACAACAATGCCATCATTTGCTTTTGCAGCAGGACAAGCTCCTGGAAACGCGTTTACCAAAGAGCAATTACAAAACACCATGCTAGACGCTAGCAATTACAGTGCTGGGCTCGTTCGTAACCGCGCACAAACTATTGAGAGCGAAAACTCAACCATTAAACTTGATTTTGCCTACGAACTTAATGATGAATACACAGTGAAATTTGGTGTAGGGCAGCGTAGCTTTGAAACTGAACAACACGACTTCCGCAACGCGTGGAAAAACCTAGATATAGAAACGAACAAAACCAGCGGTAAATCAGCTGAAACACAAGTTATTGACTTAGATGCCGATCAAATAGCGGGAGACTTATTTTCTACCACGCTTAATGAGACCGGTATTCACTTTGGTAATAATGCCTCAGTACCGAGCACTTCAACACTATTTGGCTCTACATGGCTAACACCTGACTACAATGCCATGATGGATGCATTTTCTAATGCCGCCTTTTTTGAAGCGAAGGAAGAGTACAAACGTGCCTATTATATAAAAGAAGAGGTAAACACAGCCTACCTTCAACTTAACTTTAGAAAAGATATATTCAATTCAGAACTAAGGGGTAATTTAGGTCTTCGCTATGTTGATAACAAAAACACGAGCCGAATTGTAAATCTGGATCATATTTACAAAGATGGCTACACAGCAGGCAAAGGTGATGGCGCTAACTTTGAAAATGGTTATGGTTGGCGAGAATCGATTAGCACAGGTGATGAATGGTTACCTTCGCTTAACCTAGCTTATGATATCACTGAAGATTTAGTCGGTCGTTTTAGTTACTCACACGCTATTACCCGACCAAAACTATCTGACTTACGTTCATCAATAAGTGTTAATACCCCTGATGAGCAAGACCCTACCGCAACAATTAAACGTGGTGCGGGTCCGTCACTTGAGCCGTACAAAGCAAAACAATACGATATAGGTCTAGAGTGGTACTTTGCAGATGAATCTCTGGTTGCGGGTTCTGTTTTCTTTAAAAATATCACCGGTATTTCATCTGAAAGTAGTGATGAAGTGTTAAGTCAGGCTGAGTTAGATCGCTTGGGTATCGACATTGGTGATATGAACGCAGAAGATATTACCTGGACCGTAACCCAACTTACTAATACCGACGCTGAAGATATGTGGGGTGCTGAGTTTATTTATCAGCAGCCATTTACGTTCTTGCCTGAGCCCTTTAATAACTTAGGGATCCAAGCAAACTACACATATATCGACTATACCCGCGATATCGAAGACCCTTTTTATGGTACACCTTTGAATTTAGTCGAAGAAGAAACGTCTAAAAACACTTTCAATGTAACGATGTATTATGAAGTAGATAATTGGTCAGCACGTTTCTCATACAACTATCGTGGTGGTTATAACAAACAATACCTCGATGAATACAAAGATGAATCAACGTTTGTACGTGGCTATGATGACAAAGCAAAACTCAACTTCTCTGCTCGCTATGAACTGACAGAAAATATGAGCTTGTCGTTTGAAGCCGTTAACTTAACTGATGAAAAGCAAGAGATGTGGAATGATATTTACACACCTCGCCCATACGAAAGCTTATCATCAGGACGCCAATTTTTAGTCGGCTTGCGCGGATCATTTTAACAAATGACTCCCCTCCAAATAACCAATACTGTGTGGTTGGTTATTTTTTATAAAATCTCTAGCAACAATTGCCACCGGTGGCAATTGTTGCTAGAGTACTTCAACTATAAAAACAATTAGCACACACGTTGTGACTACAGGAACCTTGAGTATGAACAATAATCGCCGATTTTTTCTTAAAGCCTTCGCCTCGAGTAGTTTAGTAGGTACTGCTGCATTAATGGGCTGCAAAAGTGCGAGTGTAAATACGTTACTGACGCCAACAGATAATAATGATTGGTCAGCAGCCGAAGCGATTAAAAAGAACATTAAAGTACCACAGTTCGCCGAGAGTGCTTTTAATATCATTGACTTTGGCGCTCAAAGTGGCGGTACGTTTAATAATAGCCATGCTATAAAAAAGGCTATTTTAACCTGCCACCAGCAAGGTGGTGGAAAAGTTATTATTCCTGAGGGTGTATTTTATACCGGCCCGATTCACTTATTATCGAACGTTAATTTACACCTTGAAAAAAACGCAGTGCTAAGTTTTAGTACTAATCCAGATGACTACCTACCTGCAGTATTCACTCGTTGGGAAGGCCTCGAGATGATGGGGTATTCCCCTTTAATTTATGCGTATGGCCAACAAAATATAGCTATCACTGGCGAAGGTGTACTAGAGGGTAATGCGAATAATACCACTTGGTGGCCATGGAAAGGTCCACACAAAGAAAAACACTGGGAATTACAATACCAAGAAAATGGTCAATTGATGGATCAAAAACCAGCACGTAAACAATTAATGGTTGATGCTGAAAACGCCTTACCTGTTACTGAGCGAATCTACGCTGATGGTGCATATCTGCGCCCCCCTTTCATTCAACCCTACCGCTGTAATAATGTGTTAATTGAGGGAGTGACTATCAAAAACTCTCCTTTTTGGTTAGTAAACCCCGTGTTATGTAACAGTGTGACAGTCAGTGGTGTCACGTTCTCAAGCCATGGGCCAAATTCCGATGGTTGCGATCCAGAAAGCTGCAATCATGTGCATATAAAAGACTGTACGTTCGATACAGGTGATGACTGTATTGCAATTAAATCAGGGCGAAATGCTGACGGTCGTCGCGTCAACACGCCATCTGCCAATATAGTGATCGAAAACTGTCACATGAAAGAAGGTCACGGTGGTGTCGTCATTGGCAGTGAAATATCAGGCGGTGTGAACAATGTTTACGTACAAGATTGCACGATGGACAGTCCACATTTAGAACGTGCCATCCGTATTAAAACCAATTCTGTCCGCGGTGGATTAATTGAGCATATTCGCATTCGTAATGTTGAAGTTGGCACAGTAAAAAATGCAATTGTTATTAATTTCTTTTACGAAGAAGGTGATGCAGGCCAATTTGACCCCACCGTACGCGATATCGTTATAGACAATCTGCACTGTAATAACGTGCTTGATAAAGCGTTCTATTTAAATGGATTTGAGCGGGCACCTATCAAAGATTTTACAATTATAAATAGCCACTTTGATAACGTCGCAAAACAGTCAATCGTTAAAAATATCACCGATTTCAATGTTGAAAACGTCACCTTGAACAATCAATCAATTAGCGCAAAACAATTATTAGCGGAGTCAATCTAATGGCACAGAGCGCATTTTCTAAATTAATGGCAGGACAACCGATTTTGCCAATCATCCAAGCACATGATCCACAGCAAGGAGTCGCCGTTGCTCGGGCTATGCAAGATGCTGGTATTAATTTAGTCGAAGTTGTACTTCGCACTGAGCAATCATTAGCTGCAATAACAGCGATAAAATCGGCATTACCAAATCTCATCGTGGGTGCGGGGACAATTACCCGTAGTGACACATTAAATAACGCCATTAATGCAGGCGCTGATTACATTGTAACGCCAGCAGTATCGCCTCGCCTGCTAGATGCTTTAGCAAGTTGTGGCAAACCATGCTTACCAGGCGTATCGAATAATGCCGATATTCTTCTCGCCAGTGAATATGGCTTTACAGAACACAAGTTATTCCCAGCTTCATTGTGTGGCGGAATCGATTTTTTACACGCTGTCTCGAGTGTTTTTCAAGAGGTACGCTTTTGTCCTACAGGCGGTGTAAATGCTCAAAATTTCAAAGATTTTTTAGCATTAGATAATGTATTTGCTGTGGGTGGAACGTGGGTCGCAAAACCTGATTGGGTGAATACAAAAGACTGGCAAAGTATCACTCAAGCCTGCGCTAACGTACTAACAAAATAAATTGGCCTATTTTGCCACCGGTGGCTAATAAGTAAATGAATAAAGGAAACACTATGACTCGTCAATCACAGTCTCTTAAACTACATCCTGATCGCCTATTTTCAAGCGATCCCGCTGTCGTAAACATTGCCCGTGAACTTTACAATGAAATTAAAGATCTCCCTATTGTAAGCCCTCATGGCCACACAGACCCTAAATGGTTTAATGAAAACCCTCATTTTGGTAACGCTACTGAGCTTTTCATAAAACCAGATCACTATGTGTTTAGAATGCTCTACAGCCAAGGCATCGACTTAACAACGTTAGGAATTCCTGAGCATGGCTTAGAAGGTGATATGGCGCGTTCTAAAAGCGTTGATCCAAAAAAAGCATGGCAAATTTTTGCGGATAATTATTACTTGTTCGCAGGTACACCCAGTGGCTATTGGCTAGACGCTGTATTTAGCGATGTTTTTGGTTTTACTGAAAAATTAAATTCAGAAAATGCGCAAGACTATTATGACAAAATCACCGCAGAGCTGGCGACTGATGCCTATAAACCGCATGCGCTAATGGATCGTTTCAATATTGAGCTAATTGCAACCACAGAAGGTGCGCTAGACTCGCTCGAACATCATCGTGGCATGGCTGGCACAAACATGGCAAAGCGAGTTATTACAACGTTTAGACCAGATGATGTGGTTGATGCAAGTCGCGAAGACTTTATCGATAATGTCGCAAAACTAGGGGAGCTAACCGAGCAAGATACCACAACATGGCAAGGGTATTTAGACGCTATACGTATTCGCCGTGAGTACTTTAAAAAAGAAGGTCGCGCAACAGCCACTGACCATGGGCACCCCAGTGCAATAACTGCCGACTTGTCACTGAGTGAATGTGAAGCATTGTTCGAAAAATGCCGAACTGGTCACGCAAATGAGCAAGAACAAGAACTGTTTCGTGGACAAATGCTGACCGAGCTTGCAGGCATGAGTATCGAGGATGGTTTAGTAATGCAAATCCACCCAGGTGCACACCGCAACCATAACCAACCGATTTTCAATCAATTCGGTCGTGATAAAGGGGCAGATATCCCAAGCCAAACAGAATATGTAAACGCGCTTAAACCACTATTGAGTAAATACGGTAATCATCCAAAGTTAAAAATCATCTTATTCACCCTCGATGAAACCACCTATAGCCGCGAGCTTGCGCCACTTGCAGGCCACTACCCTA
>CESO01042990.1_pt1 | contig 11070 bp, 8 predicted proteins | sample 356341 | NCBI WGS metagenome assembly CESO01 (sample SAMEA2621812, study PRJEB7988) | marine metagenome | biome: marine biome (ENVO:00000447); feature: deep chlorophyll maximum layer (ENVO:xxxxxxxx); material: "saline water (ENVO:00002010), including plankton (ENVO:xxxxxxxx)" | depth 35 m
TGCGGGGTGACCCTCGACGATCATGAATGGCGGCACATCGCGTGAGACTCTCGCGAGCCCACCGATGAATGAGGACTGACCGAGTGTGACGTAATGATGGACACCTGCACCACCGCCGATGCCGACCCTGTCCTCGATCGTGACATGCCCGGCGAGCATCACCTGGTTGGCGATGACGGTCTCGTTTCCGATGATGCAGTCATGGGCGATATGGCAGCCGACCATGATCAGATTCCCGTCACCGAGCGTCGTCAGCTTGCCCCCGTTGCCCGTGCCTCGATGGATGGTGACGTGTTCACGGATCTCGTTTCCGTCACCGATGACGCATTCCGTCCGTTCGCCCTCGAACTTCTTGTCCTGTGGATCGGCGCCGAGAACCGCAAATGGATACACCGTGTTGTCGCTGCCGATTCGAGTGAGGCTCTGAACAGTGACATGGTTGATGAGACGTGTACCGGGTCCGATCTCGACCTCGGGTCCGATCACGCAATAGGGACCGACGACCGCATCGGGACTGATGCTGGCAGCTGGATCTATGATTGCCGTTTCATGAATATTGGTCATGCTTGTTCTCATGTTCATTCGCTGTTCGTGCGAATGCGTCAGGGCTTCTCCGAGTCAACCATCATGAACCGGATGTTGGCTTCCGCCGCCACCTGGTTTCCAACGAATGCCTTGCAGTGAATGGATGCCGTTCTTGAACTGGCCCGAATCGTCTCGGCCTCGAGAATCAGCTGATCGCCCGGTGTGACCGGATGGCGCAACTTCACCTTGTCCAGACTCAGGAGAACCGCGACCTTGCCGGCATGCTCGAGCTTCTGGCTCAGCAGCAGTCCACCCAGCTGGGCCATGGCCTCGACGATCAAGACGCCCGGCATCAATGGCGTACTGGGATAGTGACCACCGAAGAAGGGTTCGTTGATGGTCACGTTCTTGACACCGATCGCCCGACGATTGCCCTCCACCTCGATCACTCGATCGACCAGCAGCATGGGGTATCGATGGGGCATGATCTGCTGGATGGCTCTGATGTCCATCACTCGACCGTCGCGAAGCATCTCCTGCCGGCGGCGGGATTCGGATTGTTCACGAATCCGTTCGCACATCTTCCGATTCAGGGAGTGACCCGATCGTGAGGCGACGAAGCGCCCGTGCACGGGCCCGCCCAGCAGGTAGAGATCTCCGATGAGATCGAGGATCTTGTGGCGAGCAGGCTCGTTGTCGAAGCGATAGCTGTTTTCGATCGGGCCATCTTCACCGATGACCAGCACATCCTTGGGGGTCAGATGTCGACAGAGACCCTTCTCCCAGAGTCCCTGGGCCTCTTCCTTCAGGCTGTAGGTCCTCGCTGTCGACAGTTCGTTCAGATACTGGTCCGTATCAAGGACGAATCCCTGGGATTGACGGATGATCCGGCTTTCAGCCGAACCGTAGTCCAGTTCATAGATCACACGGAAATCATCGTGACGGCTGGGAAACGCCGCCAGCATCGAACCACCCTCGTCGAGGATGATCGGCTCGGTGACTCGATAGACCAATCTGGATCCGTCCTGCTGCTGAATACCAACACGGTGAATGGCTTCCACGAAGGGCGCGGCGCTGCCATCACCCAGCGGAACTTCGGGGCCGTTGAGACGAACCAACGCATTGTCGATTCCAAGGCCCGCCAACGCCGAGAGGAAGTGCTCCACCGTCTCGATCGTGTTGGAGCCCTGCTTGAGTGTTGTCCGCCGTTCCCGATCAACGGCATGATCGATCAGTGCTGGAATCCGAATCGGTGGATCCAGATCGACACGTTCGAAGACGATGCCATGATCGACCGGAGCCGGCTCGATGACGAGTTCAGCTTCCTGACCATGCAACAGGCCACGACCAGTGACCGAGGTCGGCTTGGCCACCGTGTGCTGATAGGGTGCCGGTGATACCCCGACTTGCTGATTGTCCTCTGACTCTTGGATCATTGGCACTCCGACGTCAAGCCGCGGCCAACAGAGGTCCGACTGAGAAGGGGACGTCAACCCTTCAAACGCCCCTGACGGGCCAGATAATCAGGTAGTTTACGAAGGGCCGCAACCTGACGCAAAGTTTCCCTGGCAGGTTGTGCCGGAATGCCCGCTACGACCTCTCCAGCGGCGACATTCTTGATCACACCGGCCTTGGCGCCGATTCTGGCCCCATCACCCACCTTCAGATGCTCGACGATGCCCGCATGGGCTCCGATCTGCACACCATTGCCTATCTCGGCCGATCCAGCGATCCCCGCCTGAGCAGCGATGACTGTTGACTGGCCGATGATGACATTGTGGGCCACCTGGACGAGATTATCGATCTTCGTGTTGTTTCCGATCCTTGTGGCTCCGAACTTGGCCCTGTCTATGCAGGTCCCGGCTCCGAGCTCGACGTCATCACCAATGATGACGGTTCCCAGATGCGGAACCTTCATGAGTCCGGCCCCACCGGGATCCGGACGATATCCGAAGCCATCGGCACCAATCACGACACCAGGATGTACCCGGCAACCACTTCCCAGGCTGCAGTTGTGCTCGACGACGACATTGGCATGGAGCGTTGTCCCGTCACCAACGACGACATCCGGACCTATTCGAACCCCTGCCTCCAACGTGGCCGCTTGTCCGATGACGGCATTGGCCCCGATCGTCACATGAGCCCCGATGTGGACATCCGTACCGATGTCGGCGGACTCGTCCACGATCGCAGTCGGGTGCACACCGGGCACACGAGGTTTCTGAGCAGACTTCGAGAACGATTCCAGAACGTGGAGCATCGCGATCTCGGCATCGTCGACGACGATCAGGGCACGACTGGATGGATCATGTCCGGAGACCTCGATGCCTCGTGTCACCAAGGCGGCACCAGCTCCGGCATCCTTCCAGTCACGCGACCACTTCTCCGCATGGATGAAGGTCAGGTCGTCGGAAGCGGCGGCATCGAGCGAGTTGAGACCGTTGATGACAAGATCGCCACAACCATCGAAGGACTGGCCAAGGAAGGCGGCGATATCGGCGACCGTTGAACCGATCTGGATGGACGCACCGGAGGATTCCGGCATGGCTCAGGAGCCTCCGGCTCGGAATTCCGCATTCATCTTCGAGATCAACGATTCCGTGACATCGAGCTGTTCCCTGGCAAAGAGCACGCGGCGACTCGAGATCTGGGAAAGGATGTCCTTGGAGTCTTCCGGAATCGGAACGACGGAGTCATCCACCAGAATCAGATCGAGACCCTGTTCATTCGCCATGTTCATGGCGGCCATCTTGATCTTGTCGTAGATCGACTTGATCTGGGTATCGTTGAACTCGACTCGACGCCCCTGATGCAGGGCCACATAGGCCTGGAATTCGAGAGCCGCCATCTCGTAGCGACGTTCGGCTTCCTTGTACTTGTCGGAACCGACGGGATAGTCCTCGGTGTCGGCGAGCATGCCCTCGACTTCCTCTCGACGTCGAATGGCCTCCTCCTCGAGCTCCGATCCCATGGCCAGCAAATCGGCCTCCACGGCAACCCATTCCTCGAGACCGTTGAAGGTCTTCTCGAGATTGACCACTGCGACGGCCGACTTGGGAGCCGGCGTCGCCTGATTGGCATCGGTCCGGTCGTTGAAGAGCAGCGACACGAGAAGCGCCGCAGCCAGGACGGTAATGGTGATATTGCCTATTGAATTCATCTGTTTCATGGTTTCTTCCAGTTGCGGATGGTTCGTTTGCCGATGCGATGAGCCTTGATCAGCGAGTGCCCTGATCCGCTGCGTAGGCATTGTTCATTCGAATGATCAACTGTTCGGTGATGTCGATGCTGGGCGATGCGTAGAGCACACGACGCGTGCTGATCTGCTGGCGGACCTGCGTTTCCCGAGGCATCTGCGCATCCTTGATCGTCCGGACGGTCTGGCCGGCATCACTGATGAGAACGATGCTTATCCCTTCCACCTCGGCGAGCTCGGCGACGGCATCGGAGATCTTCTGGAAGAGATCCTGAAGAAGAAGCGACTTCTCGATGTCCACCTGCTGCTTGATGTATTCACGCCACGCAGCGGCTCGGACGAGCGTCATGTCCAGCTCCTGACGGAGCGTCTCCATCTTCGCCGGATCGACGGTGTCCTCCATGGTCGTCTGCAGTTCCTCGATCTTTTCCAGACGTTCCGTGTTCTCCGTCTCGATGCGCTGTGCGAGCGCCATCAGACCGGCCTGGGCATCCACTCGTTCGGTCAGCCCCTCACGAACACGATTGATGTCCACGATCGCCATGGATGAGGGCGGCGCCATGTTCCTGGCGGCACCGGCATTCATGGTCAGGCCCACGGCGACGGCTATCGCCCCGAGGCAAACTGAGAAGGTGATTCTGTCACGATTGAACATGAGATGGCATCTCCCGGTCCAGTGGTCAGGTATTGAATCAGAACGGCAATTCAGCAGAGAAGCTGAAGAGCTGGGTCTCATCATACTCCGCCTTCATGAAGGGGAAGGCAAAGTCGAAGGCAAGAGGGGTCGGTCCAAGCTGCGGCAGATACAGACGGATGCCCAAACCGACCGAGAGCCGGTATTCGTCGAAGCCCACCGTATCGGTCACCGTGCCGGAATCACAGAAGACGACCCCGTCGATCACACTGCTCACGAGCGGGAACTGGTACTGCGCCCCGAGGAACAGAAGCCAGTCGCCGCCGATGGGGATGTCCAGCGGGCCTCCGGGAACACTCGGGGTGCCCTTGGGGCTGACCGTCCTGAACTCGAATCCTCGCAGCGTCCGGCCACCGAGATAGAAACGCTCGTAGGTGGGTGCGTTTCCGCCGAAGATGTAGCCCGCGGAGGCATCGAGCCGGAGCGTCGAGGTCCGTCCGAGGAAATCCCGATCCAGAGCGAAGTATCCGGTGTAGTCGATCCGGGTACGGTTGAATGTCAGATCCCCCGCATAGAGACCGAAGTTGTCGAAGTTGAAATCGATTCGGCTACCCGATGTGGGGCGAACCATGCGATCGATCGTGGTCCTCACGAGGGAGAAGCCGGTATCCACGGCGTCATCGGGGCCCTGATCCTCGTAGATCTGGATGGGTGCACCGAAGACGATGTCATCGAGTTGAATGTTGGCGACGTTCAATCGGCCTTCGACGACCCAGACATCGCCCAGTCGACGACTCAGCTGGGCTCCGGCATAGAGCCGTTCCTCGGTGTAGTCGCGGAAGATCCGACGGTAGTACCCGGCCGTTCCGCCCAGGGTGTAGGGCGTGTCGAAGATGTTGGGATTGGACAGCGATACGTCGTAGGCGAAGATTTCATTACCTGGCTGGAAGGTCACATTGAACTTCTGTCCTGCACCACGGAAGGCCCGACCACGAACCAGCTCGGTGAACGTCTCGGGCACATCGAAGATATCGAAGTTGTCCTGATTCAGGGAGATGCTGCCCAGGACACCAGAGTCGGAACCGAAGCCCACACCGAAGTTCAGGGACCCTGTGTTCTTCTCCTTGACCTCGACAAGAACATCGCGGTGACCCGGATTGTCATCGGATTCCTGCTGAACCGTCAAACGGACGTCGTTGAACAAACCCGTCTGCTCGATTCTTTCCTTCGCACCGCTGATCTCATTGGCGTCGAATCTTCGACCGGGCTCGAGGAAGATCGGACGACGGATGATCCGATCACGGGTGAGGCTGTTGCCATGGATGTTCACCATGCCGACCTTGGCGATGTTGCCCTCGCGGATCTCGATGCGGACATCCACCAGAGGCGACCCCGCTTCTCGACGGACCGGGAAGAACTGCACCTGTGTATCCAGATAGCCCATCGCCCCGTAGCTGTTTCGAACGATCTCGCTCGATTTCTGGACTCGATCGTTGCGATAGACGTCGCCCTTCTTGAGCGTGATCAGGGCTGCCAGCTGATCTGCGGCGAAGACCTCGAGCTCGTTTCCGTTGAAGGAGCCGGATCGTATGTCGCCGACCCGGAACAGCCCGCCCTCCTCGAGGAGAAAGATGACCTTGGCCTCCTTCTGATCCGGCGAGATCTCGATGGCGCGATCGACTCGGATATCCAGGTAGCCACGGTCCTTGTAGTAGTTGTCGAGCGACTTCACATCGGAGGCGAGCATCTCGTTGTCCAACTCGCCTCGAATCAGAAACGGGAACCATGTCCTGGTGTTGATCTCGGCCTGGAGGACCTTCGTGGGGAAGTGCGTGTTGCCCACGAACTCGATGTGCCTGACCCTGACTCGCGGACCTTCGATGATCTCGTAGATCAGGACGTCGTTCTCATCCAGCTGCTGTTGATCGATGCTGACGGTGGTGAGGTAGTACCCCTTCTTGCGATAGGCCTCCCGCATGCTCCTGAGACCTCGTTCGATGAGAAAATCATCTCTCGCCGATCCTCTTCGAAGCCCGGTCGGTCCCAGCAGCGCGGAGTCGCTGAGTACCCGATTCCCGACGACCTGGACCTGGGCAAGAAGCGTCTGCTCCTTGAAGTAGTACGTCAGGGCAACCGTTCCATCTTCCAGCAGCGTCGCCTCGACATCGATGCTCGAGAAATCCCCCAGACGAGTCAGTCTGGAGATGTCCCCGCGCGACGTGGAGGGCTCGTACGGCGAACCGACTCTCGATCGGATGTTGTTGAGCACCTTCTGTTCCGGAACACGATCGAGTCCCGAGAATGAGATCCCGGACACCGGCCGGTCCAGAAGCTGCTCCTGTTGGGCTAGTGCTGTGGCGGTCCCCAGCTGAACGACCCCCAGAAGCAGGACCAACAGTGGAGCCAGCCCACGAAATGCGTTGTAGAGCGAGAGTCGCATGGATCGACTGGAGGATATCCGCCCCCGGGGAGGATAGCTACGAGCAAGCCCCGGTTGTCTGGTAGTCTGCTCGGCTCAGAGGGGGCACGATTCGCCCCCGGGACAGAGGAGACCACCCCCGGAATGCTTCTTTCGGAACTGGCCAAGCAGGTTGATGCCGTACTTGATGGTGATGGAGGGCTCGAGATATCAGCCTGCGCTGGTATTCGAGAGGCACTGCCGGATCAGGTGACTTTTCTCGCCAATGCCAAGTATCAGTCCCATCTTTCAGGCACCCGGGCGGCAGCCGTATTCATCCGGGAATCCGATCCATGCCCGGAGGGTCTGACCAGACTGGTCTGCGATGATCCATACTTCGCCTTCAGGAACGCCACGGTGATCCTTCATGGTCATCGTGTCCATCCAGAAGTCATGGATGAAGCCGAATCGGGTGTCTCCAGCCGAGCGATCATCCATGCAGAGGCCTCGATCGGTCAGGACAACAGAATTCATCCCAATGTCACCATCGAGAAGGGTGCCCGCATCGGTGATCGATGCCATCTCTATCCCGGGGTATACATCGGACCAGAAGCCGAGATCGGGGACGATTGCATCCTCTTTCCGAACGTGGCCGTGTACGACGGGTGCAAACTGGGCAATCGGGTGACCGTACATGCCTGTTCAGCGATCGGAAACGACGGATTCGGATACGCCACCCATGCCGGTGCGCATCACAAGATCCCACAGACGGGCATCACCATTCTCGAGGACGACGTCGAGATAGGCTCCAACTGCGCCATCGAACGGGCGGCACTGGGCGCCACGGTCGTCGGAGCGGGAACCAAGTTCGCCGATCTGATCTCCATCGGCCATGGAACCACCATCGGCAAGCACTGTCTGATCGTCTCCCTGGTGGGTATCGCCGGATCGGTCGAGGTCGGCGACTACGTCGCTCTTGGAGGACAGACCGGAGTGGCCGGGCATCTGAGAATCGGCAATCAGGTTCAGGCCCTGGCCAAGAGCGGAATCACCGGTGATGTGGCCGATGGATCGACCGTCGGTGGAGCTCCCGCCGTCGATGCGGATACGGCCAAACGCAACGCGCTGGCCGGCATGAGTCTCGGGGCCCTTGTCCGGAGGGTTCGCGCTCTGGAACGAACGCTGGACAAGATGGCTCAACGAGACGAATAGAACGGCAGCTTCGTCACTTCACCCTCGACAACCTGTTTCCCGAAGTCGATCTGAAGAGACTTCCCCGCCTCCGCATGTTCCACATCGACTCGAATGATGGCGATCGGCCTGTCGAGCGTCGGACTCAGGCACCCGCTGGTCACCACGCCGACTGTCTGATCTCCCGACTTCACCGGCATACCCTGCCGGGGTGCCCGCCGACCCTCGACCAGAAGACCGGTCGTCGTTCGACTGGGACCTGTCGCCGCGATGCGCTGAAGCGCCTCCTGGCCGATGAACTTCTCGACTTCAGGATCATCCATTCCCTTGTCCAGAGTGATGGCGAAACCGAGGTTCGCCGTCAATGGATCGGTGTCCTCATCGATCTCATGTCCATAGAGCGCCATACCCGCCTCGAGTCGCAGGCTGTCTCTGGAGCCCAGTCCACATGGCTTGATGGTGTCGGGCGAATCCATGTTCTTGAGCATCATCTCGATCGCCTTCTTGGCGAACATCGAGGGAAGAATGACCTCGACCCCATCCTCACCGGTGTAGCCAGTCCTTGAAATGATGAACTTGGCCATCAACAGGTTCTTGGTCGTGCTTCGATATCGCTTGAGATTCGGTATCTCACTGGAGAATGCGGACAGCATCTCCATGACACGTGGCCCCTGCATGGCGATCATCGCCGTCTTGGTCGTCTGATCCACCTGCTTGAAGACGAAGTCGCCTTTCTCCCTGGCGAAGTGCTGCAGGAGCTTTTCACGATTCGCCGCATTGCACACCATGAGATACTCATGCTCATCCAGTCGTGTCACCAGTGCGTCGTCGAGGCATCCACCCCGCTCATTGCAGATGATCGTGTACCTGGCCTGACCGATCGCAGTCCCGTGGATCTTCCTCGTGCAGATGCGATCGAGGAAGCGGCAGGCATCACGACCACTGAAACGGATTCGGCCCATGTGCGAGACATCGAAGAGACCACCGCTTTCTCGAACCTGCCGATGCTCCTCGATGATGGAGGAGTACAGCAGAGGCATCTCCCAGCCGGCATAGGGAACCAGCTTGGCGCCGTGATCGATGTGGTACTGATGGAACGGGGTCTGATCGAGTTGTTGTGTTTCTGACATCCCGAACAGGATATCGGGAGGCGGCGGCTTCAGGTCATCTGCCGGAGTTCATCTCGCAGGATGGCCGCCAGTTCGTAGTTCTCGGCATCCAGAGCCCGCTGGAGGCGATCCTCCAGTTCCGCCCGCTGGGAAGAGGGCAGCTTGGGAACCAGCAGATCACGCATTCCCCGAAGGAGAATGACCTCGTTGCTCTGCTCGTACTGCTCGGCGGGCAGAATCTCCTCCAGCTCCTCCAGTCCGTGATTGATGAGCTGGACAGCCGTGCTTCCCTGTTCACTGGCCACGGCCAGTTCAGCCTCGGCACGGGTTCGCATCGTGATCACCTGTGGGCGGAACGGATCCAGTGCGAACCTATCCTGATCCGTCGAACCGTATGCCTGACAGAAGTCGATGCATACGAGATTTCGTCTGGTATCCCTCGCGACATCCTCGAATCGGCCGAGATGGAACAACGCCACGTATCTGTGGAAGTACTGGGCGGCTTCCTCCCGAAGCAATCTCGCATCCTCGGTGGAGATGACGAATCCACGACTGGATCCATGAGCCTCCTGATAGGTGGCGAGATCCTGCTGGACGGCATGGAGACACGACTCGAAGCCTCGGATGGTCACTCCATCGGGCCGACCCGTCATCTGCATCTGGAGAATTCCCAGATCTATCCGGACCTGAAGCTGCGGCCGGTCGGCGTGTCCCTTGACGATTCTCACGAGAAATCGCCCCGGCTCGTGGGGCCAGGCCTGCAAGATGTCACTGAGATCTTCCTGGGTCATATGTCCTCGATCATTCTCTGGCATTCAACAAGCATCGTAGATGGATTCAAGATCTGGATTTGGATGATTTATCTCACCCGGGGCCGTTTGTGCGGCCTGTCTAGGTTGGGGGGCTGCCAATGGGGTGGTTCCTGTTCGAATTCTCCGTAATCGCTTGCCTAAGGGTCAAGATACCCCGTTTCTATACCGATTCAAACGCTCGAACGGCTTCAAGGTTCGTCGTGAAGACGGCATTCGGAAGGTTTACGAGGCACGAAGACCTCAAAACCGATATCCGAAGCGGGATTCACAAGGAACTGACCAGCTAACTGTGAGCTTCCGGGCAGTCCGGACGCATACTTGATAACCGACCAGACATGATTCTCCGCCAATGGCGGAACCACCGAACCAGGTCTGAAAGAGTAATTGGGAACCAGTTCCACATGGCTTATCGAACCTCAGACCGTGACCTCGAGACGTATCTCAAGCAGATCAATCGAACATCCCTGTTGACTCCCGAGGAGGAGAAGGAATTGGGGTGGCGTGTCATCAACGACAACGACTTCGATGCCAAGGATCGAATGGTCAAGGCCAACCTGAGACTGGTCGTCTCCATCAGCAAGCACTACACGAGACGTGGTCTTTCACTTTCCGACCTCATCGAGGAAGGCAACATCGGATTGATCCGGGCCGTCGAGGGATTCGATCCCGCACAGGGCGCCCGCTTCTCCACCTATGCCTCCTGGTGGATCAAGCAGTCGATCAAGCGAACGCTCATCAACGCGGTTCAACCGATCCATATCCCGGCCTACATGGTCGAACTGATCGGTCGCTGGAAGCATATGCACCGTCAATTGACGGATGAACTCGGCAGAACCCCGAACCAGCAGGAGATGGCGGAATCCATGGGCGTGCCCATGAAGAAGGCTGCCGTCATCGTTCGAGCCATGCGAGCCTACAAATCGAGTTCGTACTCACCTCGTGGCGAGGATGGTCAACCACTGGACTACGCGGACATCCTCGAGGATTCGCGGCATGAGCAACCCTTCGAGAGAACCGAGCACAATGAACAGATCAAGGCCGTCATGGATATGGTGAACACGCTGGGTTCCAGAGAGGCCCGGGTCCTCAAGCTCCGATTCGGTCTTTCAGGACAGGCGCCGCTGACACTCAAGGAAATAGGCACGATCGTCGGACTCACACGGGAACGCGTACGACAGATCGAAGTCGACACGCTGCAACGCATC
>CESO01326196.1_pt1 | contig 11051 bp, 9 predicted proteins | sample 356341 | NCBI WGS metagenome assembly CESO01 (sample SAMEA2621812, study PRJEB7988) | marine metagenome | biome: marine biome (ENVO:00000447); feature: deep chlorophyll maximum layer (ENVO:xxxxxxxx); material: "saline water (ENVO:00002010), including plankton (ENVO:xxxxxxxx)" | depth 35 m
GAAACGTACAAGTAATCTTCATTAGAAATTTTATAAAAGGGATTTAGCTCTAAAATATCATTGAACCTAGGTTGATAAAAATCATCCTTACCGCATTCAATTAGATATTGTTTAATTGGCTGAAAATAATATTTTTTTATAAATAAATTTTTTGAATATTCAGATTGATGAATCACTACGTTGGATGAGTAAGATGATAAAAGCATAAGATATTTATTTATAATTAATGAAAACTTCGAAGTAAATTTTACACCCTTATACATATCTTTACAAAAAGGTCCTATGGTTGCTATCCATTGAGCTTTGACTCTAGTTGTTTTTAGTATTGGAGAAATATTTCCTGGACAAAATAAAACATCTAACTGATCTAATAAAGAAACAAAAGGAAGTATGAATTGGCCCCAAAATATTCGACTTATGTTATTAAAAGATGTTATTTTAATGAATTTGAGTGTGCATTTATTTAAAATTGCCTTATCCAAAATATCTGTATTTTCTTTTTTTAAATACAAAATAATATCCGATCTAGGATAAAATTTTGAAATATTTTTAACAAAACCTTCAAGGTGTCCATGCGAACCACCATGTGGAGTAAAAGTAGCGTCAATACCTATTTTCATAATAAAAGATTATGCATACTTTTTTTTAAAACATATTTTTCTATAAATGTCTTCATATTAAACAAATTATATTCAACCCACTAATAAAGTTTAAGTTTTAATTTATTTTGAAGAAATTATCATCTTTGTTATAAAATTAATCAAATAATTTTCCTTGAAATAGGGCATTTTAAACCATTAGGTATTATATTAAATGAATTACTACTTTAATTTTATTACCATCTAATAATAATTGAGAATTAAGTATTAATTAAACCTAAAATTTTATATAAAAAAAGTATACACAATCTAAATATATTACATCAATCATAATGCAGTTAATAATTTTTGCTGGTGGTCTAGGTACACGAATATCAGAAGAGACAGATAAAATTCCCAAGCCAATGGTCAAAATCGGTAGTAAGCCGATTTTATGGCATATTATAAAATATTACTCTACGTTTGGTATCTCAGAATTTATAATTTGTGGAGGATATAAATCCAATATTATAAAAAAATATTTCAATAAGATAAAAAATAATAAATGGAATATTAAAGTTATAGATACTGGAAAAAATAGCAATACAGGTGAGAGATTAAAAAGAGTTAAAAAATACATTAATGGGGTTTTTTGTTTAACATATGGCGATGGATTGAGCGATATAAATATTGATTCGTTGATACAATTTCATAATAGAAATAAAACAATTGTGACTTTGACGACTGTTAAACCCATTCCACACTTTGGAAGACTAAAATTTGATGGTAATAAAGTCACAGAATTCATTGAAAAAGATAAAAATAAAGAAAATTGGATAAATGGTGGATTTTTTATTTGCGATAAAAAAGTATTTAATTTTTTAAATAAAAAAAACACTATATTTGAAAGTGATGCTTTAAGTCTTTTAGCTAAAAAAAGGCAACTTTCAGCTTATAAACATAAAAATTTTTGGTACTGTATGGATACATTAAGAGATAAAAGATATTTGAATAAACTTTGGTTATTAAACAAAGCTCCATGGAAAATTTGGTAACATGTATCAATATCAACATTTAAATAAATTTTGGAAAAATAAAAAAGTATTTTTAACAGGTCATACTGGATTTAAAGGTACTTGGCTTTCTATTTTTTTAAATTTACTTGGCGCAAAAGTTATGGGTTATTCTCTTAAGCCTCAAACATCACAAAATTTATATAAATTAACGAATTTAGATAAAAATATTTATAAATCTACAATTGGAGATATTAGAAATTATAATAAAATGAAAAAAAATATTTTTGATTTTTCTCCTGATTTTATAGTTCATATGGCAGCTCAGCCTTTAGTTGGTCAATCTTATATTGATCCCATATATACTTATGAAGTAAACACTATGGGAACTATAAATATTTTAAATATTTTGAATGATCTAAACATAACAAAAACAGCTCTTTTTATTACAACAGATAAAGTTTATGCAAACGATAACAAGAAAAAATATTTTAAAGAAAAAGATCCATTAGGTGGTAATGATCCTTATAGTAATTCTAAATCTTGTGCTGAATTAGCAATTAATTCCTATAATTATTCTTTTTTCAAAGAGAAAAAAATTTTCATATCTTCTGCTAGAGCCGGAAATGTTATTGGAGGAGGAGATTTTTCAAATGATAGAATTATACCTGACTATTTTCGTTCACTTGAAGGAAATAAAAAGCTTTTATTAAGGTCACCAAATTCTATTAGGCCTTGGCAACATGTTTTAGATCCTTTATACGGATATATCTTATTACTAATGAAATTATATAAAAAACAAATACCTTCTGGTAGTAACTTTAATTTTGGTCCAAATAAGTCAAGTAATAAGTCTGTAGAAGAGGTAGTTGACTTAATAAATAAAAATTTTGATAACTCAGTAAAAAAAATTATGAATAATAATTCAAATTCTTATCAAGAAAGTAAAGTATTAATGTTAAATTCTGATAAAGCAAAACAACAACTAAATTGGAAAACAAGATACAATCTACAACAAAGCTTAGATCTCACCTCAGTATGGTACAAAGAATCTTTTAAAAAGAAAAATATTTACGATATAACACAAAATCAAATCCGAAATTATATTAATTGATTTATGTAATATAATTTTTGAAGTTTAAAATTACTATTTAAATTTTACTTAAAATTTTTACTTTAGACTTTTAATTTTTTTTTAAGCTCGTTTAGAAATTTATCAGAATCTCCAAAAACACCAGTGTAAGAATTTGTTTTTAAATAAGATTTTTTATTTGTTAGATAGAAAGGATAATTGTAGGTAAGACAATTAACATTATTAAAATAACATTTTTCAGAAATTGTACCAAATGGCATAGACACAATTAACTTGTATTTATGATATATATCCTCAAATTTTTCATTTTCAATTGGTAATTGGCATTCTTCTATCGTAAGCGGGCCACCGAAACCTGATATATGATCAAAATTTTTGTATCTTATTTTAATTTTCAAACCATCATTTATTGCGCTACTAAGTAAACTTACGGTAGTCTTGTAGACATCAATAAAGCTTCTGTAATGGTCAATTGAAAAAAAATCACCAACATAAGGTAATTGTCCAGGGCAAAAAAGGATATCTCCTAAATTCTCGGCCTTTTCAAATTTTGGAAGCATGAGTGCGTCTGGATTAGAATATAATTTTAAATTTGGAAATAATGATATACGAAACATATGCCAAAATTGGATACTTAAATTGCTCCCATGGCTTAATATTTGAATATTTTTATCTCCAAATTTTTCATAACTTTTAGCCAATAAGATAATTTGGTAAATATCTCTCCCATATCCAAACTTGGTAACCCATTTGTATTTTGAACTTATAATATATTCACTTACCCAAACAAACCATTTTGGGAAATATTCATTCAAATAATCAGGTAAAATAATTTCTAAAATTTTATCAAAATTTTTTACCTCATGATCCTCTTTTAAAAAATCTTTATTATAATCTGAATTATTAGACAACTTTTTAAATTTATTTTTTATTTTCAAAAATAAATACTTAAATTTGCGAAGTCTTAATTGATTTAAAAATAATGTAAAGGATATAAAAGGAAGAGTTTCATTAATAGGGTCTTTATTTATGTCAATCGGAAAATTTTTGCTTTCATCATCAATCAATATTTCTTCTATGTTTTTTAGAGAATTGCCCTTGTAATTAATAGGATTTTTTTCAACGATACTTTCTCTACCAAAAGATCTAATGATTGAAGATGAAATCATCTTCAATGGGGGAAATTCTTTATTTGATGTTCTTAAGCCATATAGCAATCTAGGATCTTTAGTTGACAGGATACATAAATGCTCTGACATAATTGCATATTCACCACTTATTGCCCACCAAAACTCAGTAGGTAATTTAAATTTATGTAATTTGTTCATGAAATCTCTATTATTTTTTTTAATAATTGGGATTCTTTCTTTAAGATTTCTATATGAACTTGCAGGATTTAGGTCAAAAATTGTCATGAATATTTAAAATTATATCTTATGAAATAGTTTTTTTAATATCTTTCATTGCCTGATTAAAATCATACTTACTTTTCCATTTTAATTCTTTATGAGCTTTTAGAGAGCTACAATAAGAAGTTGCGCTATCTCCCTCTCTTCTTTTAACAAATTTATAGGGAATAGATATGCCAATTTGCTTTTCAAAACTTTTGATTGCATCTAAAACGCTTATCCCTTTACCTGTTCCTAAATTATAAATTTTTAATCCTTTTTTCATTTTATTTTTTTTAAGCATAGCTACATGAGCATCTGCCAAATCCATTACATGAATATAATCTCTAATACCTGTGCCATCTTTTGTTTGATAATTTTTACCAAAAACTTTTAATGATGATATTTTTTTTTGAGCTACCATTGTAATGTAGGGAATAAGATTATTAGGTATTCCTTTTGGGTGCTCTTTTATAAGTCCAGATGAATGATTGCTAATAGGATTAAAGTATCTAGCAATTCTAATACTCCATTTTTTATCAAATTTGGCCAAGTCCATTAAGATTCTTTCGATTACATATTTAGACGTCCCATATGGGTTTTTAGTATCGCCAATTTTACTAGACTCTTTGTATGGCAATGGCTGGTAATCATTATAAATAGTTGCTGAAGAACTAAAGATTAACTTATGAATTCGATGATTTTGCATACATTCCAATAAGGATAAAGTAGAGCCGATATTATTGTCAAAATAATAGATTGGTTTTTTAACACTTTCTCCAACAGCCTTAAACCCAGCACAATGAATTACAGCATCGCATTTATGTTTTGCAAACAACGATGATAATTTTTTTTTATTACTAATATTAAGATCATAAAAGATAATTTTTTTATTTGTTATTTTTTTTAATTGATTAATTACAGTTTTTTGACTATTAGAAAAATCATCAATAATAATTGGCGTGTAATTATTGTTTATTAAAGAAATAGCACAATGAGAACCTATATAGCCAGCACCTCCAGTTATAAAAATATTTTTCAATTTTAATTAACTACCTATCAAATTTATAATTATCAAAAGACGCATTTATTAAATATTTCAATATGGATATTGAAATTTGTATTCTGAATTTTCAAAGATTTTATCTTAATCATTAAATTAATTTAATTAAAGTTAAAAAATAAAGATTAATTGACCAAATCGCTATATTTTATAAGAGCATCTTTTTTTATATCTTTTTTTAAAGTTTTTCCTAGTATCCTTTTTAAATTAAAAGGCTCTATTCCTGTGCCAGGTCTTTTAAAAGTTAAGTCTTTTTTAAAAATTTTTGAATTTTTCTTTATATGATTAACTGCAACAATACTCCTTCTAGCAAATATTCTAGATTTTTTTTCAGCTTTTATCACAATTTTTTTATTAACACCCATAATCAAATTTATTTCAGCTAAAGATTTTCTTAATCTTTTTAAATCTTTTATATCTGCTGAATGATAATGATCATTTCCTTTTAACTTTTTGTTAAATGTAAAATGTTTTTCTACTAATACACAACCTAAATTAAAAGCAAGACTGGGTACAAGCATATTACCAGGCTCAGTATGATCAGAGTAACCGATCTTTATTTTTGGGAAATTAAATTTTAAATCATAGATCATACCTAAATTTGCATCTTTATTTTTCGTTGGATAGCTCAAAATACAATGTAAAAGCATAATTTTTTTTTTGGGTAACGATATCCATGATACTGCATTTTTAATCTCAGTAATATCCGCAGCACCTGTAGATAATATAATCGGTTTTTTAAATTTGGAAATGTGTTCTATGAAGGGCTTATTAGTAATATCAGATGAAGATATTTTAAAAGCATCTACCAAATTATTTAATTCATTTGCAGACTCAAAATCAAAAGGGGTGCAGAGAAAATCTATCTTCTTTCTTTTACAATGAGCATTTAACTTCTTGAAATCATTGTAAGAAAACTTGTCATGCTTTTTAAATAATTCAAATTGGGATTTTGTTTTTTCTTTTTTTAAGTCCCAGTATGCTGGTGAGTAAATAGAGGCAAGTTTTTCAGCTTTATAATATTGAAATTTAATTCCATCTGCTCCACCTTCAGCAGCTTGGTCAATCATTTTTATTGCATTCTTGATAGAACCTTCATGATTGACTCCTCCTTCTGCTAAAATATAAGGTTCTTGAAATTTATTTGTAAAAAGTTTATTGATTTTTGACATTATAATTTTTCTAAAAGCATTTTTTTAAACAGTTTGTCATTATTCTTATTTTTAGTAATATTTTTATCATGTTGCCTATATCTATAAAGTGGAAGTTCTAGTCTATATAAATTATATTTTTTTAAAAATCTGTTCATAAGTTCTTTATCTTCATGAAGTAAGAAATCTTTATTATAAAGACCTAATTTTATTATATGGTCTGTTTGAAAAATAACTCCACAGCCAATAGGTCTATCTAAACAATTAGCCCTTTCTATGATTTTTTCATTATTATCAACCAAATAATAATCAACCGCTACTGCATCCATATATTTGTTGTATTTAGTAAATTTTAATAGATATTCTAAAAAACTTTCATTTACATAATCATCTGAATCCACTCTAATAAAATATTGTGATGTTATTTTTTTTATACCTTTATTTAAAGAGCCTGGCAAACCAATACGTTTTTTATTTTTAAATTTAATAATCTCTTTTTCAAAACTATCTAAAATAGATTGAGTACTATCTGTACTAGAGTCATCAATAACCATTATATTGAATAACTTTCTGTCGAGTGTTTGACTTAATAACGACCTTATGCAACGACCTAAGTATTTATCATTATTATAAGTTGGTACTAAAACTGTTATTAGGGGGGGGTTCATAAACTATTTAATTTCTTAATATAGTAAGCTTTAAATCAATTAATACATAGATTTTATTTAATTTTTAAACAAAATATATTCAAAAAATTTAAGATTATTTAAAATATTCATTTACCTGAAAATAGAATATGAATATAAGGTACCATAAGCTAATATTTAAAAAGAAAGTAAATTTTTTATAGAAATATTTTTTTGACTAAAGTTATAAATAACATAGTAGGTATTATGATAGCTAAAGGATCTAGCACTCGACTTGCAAACAAAAACACATTAGACTTTTGTGGCAAGCCTTTGTACCAATGGAATTTACAAAAATTACTTAATATATTTTCAAAAGTTGTATTTGACTCTGATAACATTGAGATGTTAGATCATGCAAAAAAAGTAGGAGCCATACCTCATAAGCGTGAGGAAAAACTTCTTGGAGATGAAGTGCCAAGTGTTCCTATATTTCAATCGATTATTAAAAAATTTCCTGAATACTCTTTTATGATTAATGTTCAGGCAAACTCACCAACAATTAGTAACTCAACCATTAAAAAAATAAAAAACATTTCAACGTTTAATAATGTAAATGAAATATTAACTATGTTTTCTGATTTTTCTATAAATGGTGCTGTATGGGGTATTTCCAGATATCGATTAGATAACTATGGTTGTTATTATACAAAAAAGCCAGATGCTCTAATTTTAGATACTTCCCAAGACATACATACCCAGGAAGAATTTGATTCAGCTCAAGAATTTCATTTTAAAAACAATAAAGATAATTAGATTTTATATAATAAATAATAGTTTAGGATTAGTATAAAAATACTTATATTATTTTCATCTTTTTAATTTAAATAATTTAAGTTTTTATTTTTCAAACAATTCATTAAAAGTACCTTTTTCTATAAGACTTCCATTTTCTAGTTTAAAAATGACATCACAATTCTTAACTGTATTTAAACGATGAGCTATCAAAATAATCGTTATATTTTTTCTAAGGTTGCTTAAAGCCTCTATTACTGCTTTTTCAGTTTGATTATCTAAAGCGCTTGTTGCCTCATCGAGAATTAGCACTTGTGGATTGTGATATAGGGCCCTAGCAATTCCAATTCGTTGACGCTCCCCCCCTGATAATCTTACACCACGTTCTCCAACAACGGTCTGATATTGGTTATCTAATTTCTCAACAACAAAGTTATGTAAATTTGCAATTTTAGACGCTTTTTCAACTGCCTCTTGATCAATTTCATCAACGTCTAATCCAAAAGCTATATTTGATAAAATGCTGTCATCAGATAAATAAATATGTTGAGGCACATATCCAATTAATCGTTGCCAAGACCTTACATTTTTTTGATTTACCACTTGTCCATCAATTTCTAAAAAGCCCTTTTGGGCTTCAAGCAAGCCAAGAATAATATCAACAGTGGTAGTTTTACCACTACCAGTAGCACCAACTAATCCAATTGTACTTTTTGCTGAAATTTCAATATTAATATTTTTTAAAGATATTTTTGAGGAGTTGGGATAACTATAATTAACATCATTCAAAACAATCGACTTATTTAAAGATAAAATTTTATCATCTTGATCATAATTTGGTAAATTAAGATTTTTGAGGTCGTCAAATAACTTGTTTAAAGATGGACCTACAACAGCAAGGTCTGTAAAAGCGGAATAAATTTGTTGTAATGCTGGCATTAAACGATAGCCAGCAAAAACATATAAACTAATTATTGGTAGGGATTTATCAAAACTACCTGAATTGATCATTAAAAAAAGTGTAATTAATAAAATGCCTCCAAAGGCTAAGGCTTCTAAAATATACCTTGGCAATAGGGCAATAGCAAAATAAGAGGCTTGTGTTCTTGCAAAATTTTTAGCAGGATCAGAAAACAACTTTATATAAAATTTCTCAAGCCCACCAACTTTTACTTCTTTTGACGCACCAAAGGCTTCACTTACTGCTGTAAATCGAAGTTCATTATTTTTTAAACGCTCTTTTCCAATTCTCTTAAGACGTCCTTTTAAGAAAAAGAAAATAACTAAATATGTTAATGATAGGGTTAAACCAACCGTGATAGCAAGTTTTGGATTGACTACAATTAGTAAAGTTATTAATGCGAATGTAGCTAAGCCTTTGGCTATCAACTCCAACAAAGGTGCTATTCCAAATCCAGATACCACTTCTACTTCTGATAAAATTGTCTTTCCAAGATCTGCACTATGTCTTCCTAAAAACCAACTATATGGTTGATGTAAATAACCAGCTATAAGACGTTTTCCAATACTATATTCTCTCATTTTAATAAAACGCTGTTGTGCATAAGATGTGATAGCCTTTAAAAAAAGAGAAATAATAAGAATTAGGAATAAAAACAACCCTGAAACAAAAAGAAATTCTTTGCTATTTTCAACTCCAAAGATTTTAGATACTTGAAATAAATTATTTAAAATAATATTTGTTTCAATAAGACTAGGATTAGTCAAAACAGCCATAAAGGGAAGTATTGAAGCTACACCGACCATATCGATAAATACCATTATTATTATCATTACTAGTAATAAACTAGCCTCTTTTCGCTCCTTAGAGGTGAGTAAAAATAATAATTTCTTCAAGGTTTGCATTATCTAATATATTCTTGATAAGTTATCTTAATGCCATCTACTAAGCTTACTTTTGGTTGAAAACCAATTTTATTTATAAGGCTACTATCCAAAAGTTTTCTAGGAGTTCCATCAGGTTTTGCATTATCAAATTTGATTTCCCCTTTAAATCCAATCACTTTTTTTATTATTAATGCAAGATCTTTAATTGAAATTTCTTCAGAACTTCCAATATTTACATGACTAGTAATTTCTGAAATATTTTTATCATAAATTTTTTTATCTAAGTTCATTATGTAAATTGAGGCTCTTATCATATCATCAACATACAAAAAATCTCTTTTAGGCCTCCCTGAGCCCCAAATTGAGACAGTTGGTAAGTTATTAATTTTTGCTTTATGAAATCGATTAATAAGCCCAGGTATCACGTGGCTATTTTGAGGATGATAGTTGTCTCCGGGCCCATAAAGATTAGTTGGCATAATACATCTGAAATCAATGTTATGGCTTTTACCATATTGACGATTGTAGCTTTCACACATTTTTATTCCCGCAATTTTTGATATAGCATATGGTTCATTAGTTTTTTCTAACTTTCCATTTAATAATTCTTCTTCTTGAATAGGCTGATTAGCATTTCTAGGATAAATACAGCTAGATCCTAAAAATAATAATTTTTTGATATTATTTAAAAAAGCACCATGAATAACGTTATTTTGGATCATTAAGTTTTCATATATAAAATCAGCAGGAAAAGAATTATTTGCATGAATTCCTCCAACTTTAGCTGCTGCTAAGTAAATTTGATCTATGCTTTCACTCTTAAAAAAATCATAAACATCTGTTTGATTTAATAAATTAAGATCAGATTTTTCTTTTGTTATAACTTTAACATTTTGATTTGTCAGAAAACGAACAAGACCAGAGCCAACCATACCTTTATGGCCAGCTACGAAAATTTTCACAGATTTATTCATAATGATCTATTCTTTAATTATTTTGATCATCTCTTCAATTAAAGAGTTGATATCATACTCAGCTTTCCACCTAAGATCTTTTTTTGCTTTTTGGGCATTTCCTTTCAAAGAGTCAACTTCAGCAGGTCTAAAATATTTGGGATCAATCTCAATAATTGGCTTATTATTATAATAAGCTTTTTCTTTAAAATTTTTTCCTTTCCAGAGTAGCTTCATGTTTAATTTTTTAGCAGATAAGTTTATAAATTCTTTAACAGTATACTGAACCCCTGTTGCTATAACAAAGTCTTGCGGTTTTTTTTGTTGTAGCATCAGCCACATAGCTTGAACATAGTCTTTTGCATGACCCCAATCTCTTTTCGCATATAAGTTACCCAAATAAATTTTTTTTTGTTTTTTATTTTTAATATTTACCAATCCTCTAATAATTTTTTGAGTAACAAAAGTTTCACCCCTAAATGGACTTTCATGGTTGAATAAAATACCATTACAAGCATATAATCCGTAAGCTTCTCTATAATT
>CESO01034026.1_pt1 | contig 11036 bp, 6 predicted proteins | sample 356341 | NCBI WGS metagenome assembly CESO01 (sample SAMEA2621812, study PRJEB7988) | marine metagenome | biome: marine biome (ENVO:00000447); feature: deep chlorophyll maximum layer (ENVO:xxxxxxxx); material: "saline water (ENVO:00002010), including plankton (ENVO:xxxxxxxx)" | depth 35 m
TGAATTGCTACAAGCTTACCCAAATGTGAGCGACCTTGGTCGTCCTACAATTGTTAAACTACACAAACAATTTGGTGGTTTGACTAGCGAACAGCAGCAAGCATTACTGGCGAAGTGTGATGCTTCAGAAGGCTTTGTATGGCAGCGTAGCGAAGCTCAAGGGGTCACTCGTTTAACGAAAGACGTGACAGAAACTTTGGAAGGTTGGATTCTTGAATTGGCGCCGGCTCCTGCGAAGAAAGCATCTCCAAAAGTTGAGCTTATTAAAGGTCGTGCATCATACAGCCGTAAGGGGTTGAACTTAGCACTAAACCTTAAGAAAGTGGATGATGCAACAATGGAAGAGATTCTAGCGTTCGTTCAAGCTAAACTCGATTAAGTCGACTGCTTTCCATCACTACTCTAGAGCCGCTTTATGCGGCTTTTTATTTGGCTGTGATAAACTGTGTTCAGACGAATCTGGACGCTAACTATGACAAACCCAACCAATACTTTTCTCCATACTCTTGCCGATATTGCTCAACATAATGATCACCGTTACGGCGTTGTTTTTGATGGTGACTTCAATTGGCAAAACATGGCTATTTCCGCCTTTCTTGAAAACGCCAAATCTCAAACTACTTTTCAGCTTGGTGGCGTTCCGCTTAACGACGTGACTCATGCTCCAGTAAAAAAAGGTCAGAAGCTACTTGGTCGCGAATGCCAAGTTCTTGTTTGTGATTTTAGAGAACAGTTTGACGCGAATGGTTTCAGTGCTGCATTGGGGTCGTTAATGGGGGGCGGTTTATTATTGGTGATGCCGCCAAGTGTTGGTAAATCTGAAACTGGGTTGGATTCAGATTTAGGCAAACGTTGGTTGAAAATGCATTTTGACCGATTATTTTCAGTTTCGCAGAGCAATGAATCCGTAGATGTGATTCAAGCGGGTAACTCACTTCCAGAAAAGAGAAAAACCGAAAAAGAAGTAGACCGATTTGAACAGCAAAACACGGCTGTAGATTTAGTTAAAAAAGTAGTCTTTGGACACCGTAAGCGTCCCTTAATTCTTACTGCCGATAGAGGTCGTGGAAAAAGCTCAACATTGGGTATCGCCGCAGCGCAACTTTTGCTTGAGCGTCCTGGTCTAAACATTATTGTTACCGCGCCTTCGATGAAAGCGATTGAGCCAGTTTTTTCTCACGCAAGCCAACGACTCGATTCTTGCGAAGCTATTAATGCGGCCTATATTTGCTATCAAGGTGGAAGCCTAAGGTTTGTAGCGCCAGACGAGTTACTTAAATCTAATCCAGATTGTGACTTACTTTTGGTGGATGAGGCTGCGGCTATTCCTGTTCCGATGCTTAAATCTATGGTCGATATTTATCACCGTATGGTTTTTTCGACCACTGTTCATGGATATGAGGGAAGTGGGAGAGGTTTTGGACTTAAGTTTGAAGCTTGGCTTTCTGAGTATCGCCCAGGCTGGAAAGGCTACAAACTTGAACAACCTATTCGTTGGAATAACAATGACCCGTTAGAACGTTGGCTGTTTGATTGCTTCCTATTGAATAGTGACTTATCAACTAATGACTCAGCTTTTAACGAGCTAGCTAGTTTTGCAGAAAATGGAATAAATCATCTTAACTTGGTTGAGTTGTCCAAAGAAGATGGTCTTGCTTACCCTGAAAAACTTCAACAATGTTTCGCACTGTTGGTCGATGCTCATTATCAGACGTCTCCAAATGACTTAATGCAGTTCCTTAACAACCCATCTATTCACTTATACGCGGCTTGGCAGAAAGATAACTGTTTAGGCTGTGTGTTAGTGACGGAAGAGGGCGGTTTGGGTGATGAATTAATTCTTCAAATCCAAACTGGGAAACGAAGACCACAAGGTCATCTCGCTCCGGTTTTGTTGGCAAATCAACTTGGCTGTGCACAAGCGGCAACGAATCGTTGCGTTCGAGTGATGAGAATTGCTGTTTCATCCCGACATCAAGGTTTGGGCATCGGCAGTTGGATGCTGGCTAAGTTGTCTGAGCAAATGGAACAAACCGATTATCTGGCGACGAGCTTTGGTGCGACTAGTGAGTTGATTTCTTTTTGGCGAGATAATGAATTTTTACCTGTCCATATTGGCCACCAGCGAGATCAGGCAAGTGGATGTCACTCTGTGTTAATGGTTAAGCCACTTAACAAGATAGCTCAACACTGGATCAGTAAGCTAAAACATCACTTCGAAAGTAGCTTCTGTTTTTTGGTGTCCGGCTCTTTGGTCTCGCTTGAAACTGAAATGGTGCGAGCGTTACTCCCCAATATTTCTAATCCGATTTCTGAGTTCGAAATCCAACTTCTCAAGAACTATGTCGACGGTGGCAATAGCTACGACAGCATTGGTTTTAGTGTGTTGAAGCTGGTTTTGCTGAGTAATGCTTGTCAAATTCAGACAACTAAATCAGAGCTTGTGGGCAATGCTAGTTTCGTTGTCTCTGACTTAGTTATCGCGAAAGTGGTCCAACAGAAAGAGTGGGGGACATGTGTTGAACAATTTAGCCTTGTTGGACGTAAGCGAGCAGAGCTTCAATTTAGACAAGATGTCGGTGTCCTATTATCCAATTTACAGTGTAAATAGCGTAGCTGGTTTTTGAATTGGATTTACAGTGTAAATTAGAATGACGAATTTACACTGTAAACTGAACTTCAATATTGATTACCAACCTTTCCCATTATCCCCAGACTCATTCATATCATTGATTTTCAATTTTCTCCTGCTATCACTAAATCATACTTTGGCTAAACTAGTTTGAATTTAGCTGATTCACTATTCATTGCGTTTAACTTTAAATGGCGAAAGACATCCCACTCAACCTTTGTAAATACGAATTTGAAGATAAAATGGGTAAGTCTTATTTATGAGTCAGCTTTGCAAGATCGAAAGTAAGTGATGTGACGCTGATTATTCAAATGCGGAGATTCTAAGGTCTGAACGAATTATATAGACTGAATATCAACTGAGTCATTAGGGATACTCAATTCGAATGTGGGATAACATCGTTACATTGTCAGAAGACAAGCAACAAGTAGTTGCTCGTCTACCATCGGGAGTTGTGGTCGACGCAAGCTTCGACAACAAGCCACTACCATCAGTTTTGGAAACGTTAGGCGCGTCTAACTATTTTCTTTTTGAAGAAGAGGTGTTGCGCTTTGTGACTCTTGCTAAAGAAGGAAAAGGTGAAGCGTACGACGGTATGTTGATTGCTGAGGTGCGTGATGCAAGTGTTGCTGTCGAACTGTCTGATGATGAGATGCTCGCGAGTCTTGTGGTTACTGGGCCGTATAATGGTAAACCACTGCTTGGTAGTGACATCATTCACTGCTTAGCTCTGGCACACATAACAAAAGGGATTAATAAGTTAGCGCTCAGAAAAGTATTGATGATGAGTAGCAAGCTGAAACCGGGTGAAAAGTTTATTCAGCCGGTTGCTAAAGGTACACAACCGGTAAAGGGTAAAGACGCTAAGTTTGCCGCGTTAGTTGAAGATATCACGCGACAAGTATTGAAGCCACGTAGTAAAGACGAAGGCAAAATTGATATGCGAGACTTAGGGCAAACCATTACTGTTGGTCAAAATGATCACTTAATGAAGCGCACTCCTGCCACCAAAGGTATCGCTGGTTTTACGGTCCAAGGTCGAGTTATCCCGCCTCTTCCCGGACAAGACAGTTTGATTAAGCCCGGAAAAGGCACTTATATTTCCCCTGATGATCCCAATTTACTCCTCGCTTCATACCCCGGATTACCCATCATTAAAGATCGAACCATTGAAGTGGATGACGCCTTGTGTGTTAGCAACGTCGATGTATCCACCGGCCACGTTAAATTTAAAGGCAATGTGTTTGTCTCTGGAAACATAGAACCGGGAATGATAGTTAAGGCGACGGGGAGTATTACAGTTGGTGGTTTTATCGAGTCGGCCGAAGTTCAGGCTCAAGGTGACATTAAAGTCGCTAAAGGCATTATCGGCCACACCACAAAAGAGGGTGAGCCAAAAAGTTGTAAGGTATTTACGAAAGGATCTATAACAGCAAGCTATGCGCAGAATGCAGAGCTGCAAAGTGCGAATGACATCCGACTTGGCGTACACAGTATGAGTAACGACATTCGCTGTGGCAACAACCTTATTGTCATGGATTCTTTGAAGAAACACGGAACGCTCAGTGGGGGCGAAGCTAAAGTTGGCGGCAAAGTGGAATGTGTGTTCTTAGGCGTTGAGGGAGACACCGCGACCAAGGTCCATGGATTTGCACGTTACGATGGATATAGACAAAAGATTGTTGAACTAAAGGAAACTTATAAGCACGCTCAAGAGCAAACCATGGAAGTGATTCGTCAAGAGCTTGAATTTAAGAAACGCTCAAAAGCCGAGAGAACTGAGGCTGAAGCACTAGAAATAGAGCAGCAACGAGAAAAGAATAACCTCGCGATTGAGAATACCAAATCACACTTGGACACACTCGAAGCCGAGTTTGAAACCAACCTTGCTGAATGCACTGTTGAGGCTCATGAAAAGGTATATACCCGAGTTACGATTCAGTTTGGTGATGAGACAGTCACAACCAAGCGAACCCACGGCGGCAGCGTGTTCTCATTTAACCAATATGAGATCCAGTGTTCGTTTAAAATGGAACAAGAAGACCTCGCTCTGTAACCAAGAGATTTGGCGTTAATTAGTTAATTAGTTGATTGGTTGGTTTTGTTGAGTGGCTAATTAGGTGTGCGGCAAATATAAGAAAGGGGAGCTAATGCTCCCCTTTCTATTTCTACTCGCGTTTAAATTCGTTTCATTTTTCCAATTAGCTAGCAGCCCTTACTTTGCCTTGCTTGAGGTCTGATAGAACTTGTGCTTTTGGACCGTCGGCGATAATGCTGCCTTTTTCCATCACAATTACTCTGTCTACAATATCCAACATCGAAGTCTTGTGCGTAATAAGGATTAGGGTCTCACTTGGTTGCAATTGACTCAGCTGATGCTTGATGTGCATCTCTGAGCGATTATCCATGGCGCTGGTTGGCTCATCTAATAAAAGTACTGGCGGGCGACCTAGGAATGCTCTGGCAATGGCGATCGATTGACGCTGGCCACCAGAGAGCAAAGCACCGCCTTCACCGACTTGACGTTCTAAACCTGCAGGATCTTGCTGAGTAAAGGCGGTAACACCGGCACGGTTGGCTGCATCCATCACATCACGATCGTCGACTAGAGGGCGGCCTAATGTAATGTTGTCTCTCACTGAACCATAGAATAGGTTACTGTCTTGAGGAACACAGCCTATGTTGCGTCGTACGTCGACATGGTGCAGTTGTTCCATATCGGTGTCATCAATGCGTACATGGCCTTCTGTGGGCTTATACAGGCCCATAATCAGGCGTTCCAGCGTTGTCTTACCCGAGCCAATACGACCAATAATGGCAACTTTCTCACCCGGAGAAATGTTTAGGGTGAGATCTCTGATAGAAGCAACTGGAGAATCAGGATAATGAAACGTTACTTTATCTAGCGCAATATGGCCTTGGATAATAGGACGGTGGATGTAGCGTTTACCTTCTTCTTGCTCGTCTGGCATCGACATCACTTGTTCAATCAAAGTCATTGATGATTTCGCTTGGTTATAGCGGGTCGAAAGCAGCGACAACTGAACAAGAGGGCCAATGGCACGGCCGCTCAACATGGTTGCGGCAATTAAACCACCCATAGTGAGTTCACCTTCCGCAATGAGATACACCCCGAAAATGATCATCCCAACGTTGGTACTTTGTTGAACGAAGCCAGCAGTGTTTTGGATGCTGTCGGTGATACGTCGACTTTTAATGTTCCAGTTTGCCATATGAGCAACGGCTTCTTCCCAGCGGAACTGAAATTGGCTTTGCGCGCTGAACAGTTTAACCGTCTCTAACCCAGCCAAACTTTCAATTAAGTTCGCGTATTTTTGAGAAGCAAGACGTGACCCTTCTTCAATCGTACGACGCAGTGGTCCTTGGATTAACAGTGCGTAGATAATCAGGACTACTACACCAGCAACAGGAACAAACACGAGGTTCCCTGCCATTAACCAAATTAAAGCAAGGAACATCAACGCGAATGGTAAATCGATTAATGAACCAATAGTTGCAGAGGTAAAGAACTCACGAATAGACTCGAACTCTTGCAGGTTTTTTGCGAAAGCGCCAACTGAAGCGGGCTTGGCTTCCATGCGAATCCCTAACACTTTGCTGAAAAGCTTAGAGGAAATAAGGATATCGGATTTCTTACCCGCGACATCAATAAAGTAACTTCGCATTAATTTTAAAAGCAGGTCGAAAAGGAAGACGACAAAAATACCACTCGCCAATACCCATAGGGTTTCAAATGCGAGGTTAGGTACTACTTTGTCGTATACCAAACGAGTAAACATTGGCGCAGCAATCGCGAATATATTGATCAGAATAGAGGCAATCAACACATCTCGATAGATGTTTTTAGATTCCCAGATCGTACTCCAAAACCAGTGACCCTTACGTGTTTTTAGGACTTCTGGTGAGCGCTCATCATAACGGAACTGTTTTTTTACTAGGAAGTAACGACCGATGAATTGCTCTTTCAGCTCGTCTAGTGGAATGATGATCGGCACCATTCCACTCTCTGCTGTGATGATCTCTGCTTCTTGTTTTTCTGAATCAATACTATTCAGAACGCATGCCTCGCCCTGCTTGAGAAGTAAAATAGCAGGTAGAATGAGGTGAGGAATACTTTCTAAGTCGCAACGATTTTCTTTCGCCACTAATCCTGCTCGTTCAGCTGAACGAGGGAATAGGAAAGGGGTTAGCTTCCCATCGGATAGTGGTAGCCCATTGATCAACGCTTCGGGCGAGTTAGCTAACCCGTAATACCGGCTAACGTAGATCAATGAGTTCAATAGTGGATCTTGCATGTGATATAACCCTTACAACTATTTATCAACAATGAAGCCTTGGAACACTTCTACGTAGTTATCAGACAAAATGTCTAATTGAGTCTGAGTTTCGATTCGAGACGCAATAGTTGTCACGCCTAGGTTGTGAGCGGTTCTAGAGATTGATGTTAAGGTGAATTTCTGTTTTTCGTCATCAAGGTTATGTGTGAACAAGTAATCGAGCTTCACATAGCTTGGACGGTATTCGTTGATGTAATCGAGCGATTGGAAATTACGGCCGTAGTTATCGACACCAAACACCGCATCTGCGTTACGAATGGTGTTACACAATAGCGCCGTGTAGTGTGGAACATTGATGAAGCAACTTTCTGGAATCTCAAAGTGAAGCAAGTGTGCGATAGAAGCGTTTTGATCCAGAGTATTTCCAATCCAACGGATAAAGCTTGGTTGAGAAATACTGCTCGGTGAGATGTTGATAGCAATTGGGCTGGTCACCTCTTTTGCATTCAGTTTCTCAATCATCTTCTCGATAACGTATTGGTCGAGAATGTGGCTCATTTCAAGTTGTTCTAGTGCGTATAGATACTGGTTAGCCCCGTAACGAACACCCTCTTTCTCAATCGCAGAGAACACCTCTTGGTGATACGTTTTGCCAAAAGCGTTATTCGCCGCTTGCAGACGGAAAGTCATTAGGTCGTTGATGATCGCTTCTTCAACCAGCATGCGCCATTGTTGTTTGCCCATCACTGCACCGTGGTCATCAGCTGTTACGTAGCCGTAAGCTAGCTCGCGGTTTGCTTTCGCATTTGATAATGCGTTATCCACCAGCGACATAATTTCGGTACTGGTTTTTCTCTTGTTACTGTAGGTAACACCAAGTGCAATGTGTGGATTCGCCATACCGGTTGGATCTGAACCTAGGTTTTGAATGCAGTTTACGATACTGCTCGCGACGAGTTTAAGTTCGCTCTCGTCGATGTTTGGCATAATAAAGCCAAATTCGTCACTAGAAATTCGAGCTATAGTTATATCTGGCGATGAAATCGAAGCTTGCAGCAGATCGGCAAGTTGGTGTACCAATGCATCGCCTTCTTGATAACCTTTTTCATCGTACTCTTCACTAATAAACTCGGCTTTTAGTACCGCTAAACCACCTAAACTTGACTCTTCTAACCACTGAGTTAACTGAGACATGTAGTAAGCGCGGTTACCTAGTTGAGATACAGGGTCGATATAAGCGCGTTCACGTAGCTTCTGCGCTTCTTTCGCTTGGTTCTTAAAGGCCTGTTCAACTTGTGTCGACATGTGGTTAATTCCATCAACCACTAAGATCAAATCTTTTGTTTTCGGACGAACCAATGGTTCACCAAACTGATTCTTGGCGATTTGATCCATTTTGGTAATGATCAATGAAAGAGGACGCAGTGCTCGTTTAAGGATCCAAGAGATAGAGACCAAACCCAGCAAGAAGATGGCTCCAAATATGGTCACTAAGCGCGTAAATGCTTGCCAAAGTTGATCGTAGGCTGGGCCTGGATGGCTTACAATCTCGACTTCTGCCAGTTGCATCCAACCACTGGTAATTACGCGACGGTCATGAACCGGTTCAAACAGGTTAAGGTTGGTAAACCACTCTGGTACGCCTGTTGGTTTTACTGGGTATGAGCGAAGAATGTCGTCACCGCTGTCGAGAAAAATCAATCGTACGACAGAGTAAGAGCTGCCATCAAACAGGGCGTTGATAACAGACTCTACAGCCACCTTGTCCTTTTCTTCTAGGTAAGGGGCGAGAGCCAGTCCAACAGTATTAATGGTATTACTTACCTCAGAGCGTTGCTGCTCTTCTAAGTATCCACGGGTGGTGTTGAATTCGATCATAAAAACTGACGTCATCAGCAATATGAACACTGCAACCATCCCGACCACAAGCTGTTTATATAAAGTCATTGTACCTACTCATCGTAATTGATAATGGGTTTGTTTAATTTAAGAGAGCGCTCACGAGAACGTAAGTCGTTCCATAAGCTCAATCGTGAAGATTTCCCTGCTAGCTTTCCGCTGCCTGCTGCCGACTTGATCAACCAAAGGTTTTTACCGTTGAAACTGTATATCGGTCGCAGGTCTCTGCGTTTGGAGCCGCGTTTTATTTCAGGGTTTAAGTTGTCTAAAATTAGTGGTTCGGCACTGGGTGTTGAGTAGTATGCCAACACCATATGGAATTGGTTTAGCTCAAGTGCTTTTACATACACTAATCGTAATTTTTTATCTGAGACGCCCAGTTCAAGTAAAGAGAAGTACTTTGCGATAGTGAAATCTTCGCAGTCACCGGCGTTGCTTCCCAAAAATTCCAGTGGTGTCGCCCAATAGTCGTTCTTTCCCCAAAGTATGCTGTCGTCGACAAAGTACATTTGGTTAAAGAACTGGTTAACAGACTCGAGTTTCTCTTTTTCACTCAATCCATCGTATGACGTCATATTTGAACGCCATGTTGCGACTCGCTTTCCGGCTCTTTCCCCATAGGTTTCAGAGACGGCATCTATCCATCGTTGGTCGCTCTTGTTCAGCGCCCCAGAGGTAAAAGAGGTAAGGACTAACAACAAGAGCGAAAATTGAGACTTCATAGCCTCTGCTCTTGTCTGTTTTCCGAGTGTTTAAAGACGTTGTAAACCATCAAGCGTCCTTACTCTTTTAGTGCGTTATTTTGAGCGCTGAGGATCGGTTTCAACATGTACTCAAGCACAGTTCTCTTGCCGGTTATGATATCGACTGAAGCCGTCATACCCGGAATAATAGGTAGCTCTTCATTGTGGCCAAAGCTGTATTTCTCGGTACGTACACGCACGATGTAATAGCTATTGCCCTCTTCATCTTGGGTAGTATCGGCACTGATGTGTTCTAACACGCCCTCTAGACCACCATATTTAGTGAAGTCATAAGCGCTAAATTTAACAATGGCGGGCAGCTCAGGGCGTAGGAATGCGATGTCTTGTGGGGCGATTTTGGCCTCGACTAATAGAGAATCTTCAGTCGGTACAATCTCTACGATGTCCATACCCGGTTGGATAACACCGCCCACGGTATTAATACCAAGCGTTTTAACGGTGCCAGTTACAGGAGAAACCACCACTGTCCGATTTACTCTGTCTTCAAGCCCAACCGAAGATTCTGTCATTGCTGAGAGTTTGTCTTGCGCTTGGTTGAGCTTTTCCTGTTGTTCTGAGCGGAAGCTCAATGCGGCATCGATACGGCTTAGCATCGCTTCTTTAATCGCTGAGCGTAGGAGAGGGATTTTGAGCTCGCTAGAGGTCAATTCTCGACGAGTATCATTCACTTGTCTTTGAAGCTTGAGTAGCTCAATTCTTGGTACTACCCCTTCATCTGCAAGTGGTTTGGTGATGTCTAGTTCTTGGCGAGCAAACTTATAACTCTGTCTCAAGTTATCGACACGTGCTTTTATCTCAATTAAATCTTGTTGTTTCTGTTCAACTTGTTGATCAAAAACGGAAAGTTGGTTTTTTAGGTTGTTCAAATCTTGGCGGTATTCTGCTTTTTGGCGATTGACCAATTTAGGCTGAAGCTCGTAAAGTGCGGGTGGGAAGGCAAGTTTACCGTAGTCTAGAAGGACACTTTTTTTCCAGTTCTCGACCGAGAACTCTTCATTGATCACGACACTGTTAAAGGAAGCGGAAAGCATTAAAACGTTGGCGGTTAAGTTGGCGACTTGTTGTTCGCGTTCTCGGAAGTCAGAACGAAATCGAGTATCATCGATCAAGAGCAACTGTTGACCTTTTTGAACTTGTTGACCTTCTCGAACTAATATCTCTTTTACCAAGCCGCCCTCAAGGTTTTGCACCACTTGAATCTGGGAGGAGGGGATGACTTTGCCTTGGCCAACGGTGACTTTGTCGATTTCGGCCCATGCAGACCACCCAATAGCAGCAATAAAAAACAGAACGATCACCCATAGCATAATACGCGCACTGGTTGGCGTATTGAGGAGCAGCGCCGCTGTCTTATCATCGACGTACTCAAGTTCGGTTTCGTTCAATTTGCTGAAATTCTTCTGACTCATAACAGTCCTTGTTCGCTAAATAAAAGTGCAAGCC
>CESO01043134.1_pt1 | contig 11033 bp, 3 predicted proteins | sample 356341 | NCBI WGS metagenome assembly CESO01 (sample SAMEA2621812, study PRJEB7988) | marine metagenome | biome: marine biome (ENVO:00000447); feature: deep chlorophyll maximum layer (ENVO:xxxxxxxx); material: "saline water (ENVO:00002010), including plankton (ENVO:xxxxxxxx)" | depth 35 m
GGATATACTTCTGCTCAAGCTCTTGGTTTGGATTTCTTCCCAATATATCATCATCCAAATTCTAGGGGAATAAATAATATTGCTCTCGGAACGTCATTTGGTGCAATAGCAACTGGAGACTTTAATTTCTTAAACGTAGGATTTCATTTCCACAGCAACCCTACATACTCTACATGGACATCTCCACAGTTTCCATACCTTGGAACAACTGGGGCTGGGGCTGGAGCGCATGATCAATATTACAGTGTTCCATACGGAACAACATCAGAAACGAACAATGGGTAGGACGCTTAGATGGCATTAACAGACGCACTACAAAATAACTTCAGAACAGTTTTTGCTGATAGCTTAAAGAAGCAACTTGATCCTTTATCCGATGATAACTATTACTTTTTCTTTGGTAAGATTTTACCTTGGACAGATGAAACAACGCCACCATCTGTAGTTGATTCGGTTGCAGAAAAATTCTCTGCTTATAGGAACTCTCTATTTTCCATCAGAGTCGATTCTAGAAATATATCATTCGTAATCCCTCGAACCAACTGGACAGCGGGAAGAGTATATTCAGAATACGATGACACCGCAGATCAAAATGATCCAGAATCCGTTACCGATTATTATGTTCTTGTCGGTGGGAAGTCTGTCTATAAGTGCCTTGACAACAATAACGGTTCGGCCTCATCCCAAACACCAACACAAACAGGAACAAGTAGCTTTAGGCTTTCAGATGGCTATAAGTGGAAGTTCATGTATACCATAACAGATGATCAGCTAGACTTCTTAACAGAAGAATATATGCCTGTTATGTTCAGAGAAAAGTCTGAAGATGAAACTGCAAATCTACAATTTGAAGTTCAACAGAAAACCGTGGACGGTGCAATAAACAGAATTGATGTTACTGGACTTCAAACTACTCTGAGTAGTCAATACCCCAATTCATTAGCAGACGCAAAAAATGTTTATCAGTCAACCGATGGAGGCTCTACTACTGTAGTTTTAAATCCGAACGACTCTTTATTCTCAGAAGATGATGATGCATACAATGGTTATGTTTTTTATACTTCATCTGGCCTTGGTTCGGGTCAAGCACACAGAATATCTGACTATGAGGTTGAAGGTAATGTTAAAACACTAACATTGGAAACCCCACTAGAGAGAAAAATATTTGGCCTTGCAGACAATGAAGCACAGACTTCTTTTAAGATTCTTCCAGAGATTCTAATACATGGTGACGGAGAAGATGCCAAGTTCGTGATGCCGTCGAAGGATCTTGTCGCAATAAACACAGGAAGAAAATATACTGGAGCATTTGCAACATTCCCAACCCCAGGCCTTGTTGGTAGTTCCCCCACCGCAAGAATTTATATCTCACCAAAGGGCGGACACGGTGGAGACGCTGTGAATGAGTTTAACGCATCTAAAGTTCTAGTTCGTATCATAAACGATAATGTTGAAGGTCAACCAGAAATAATTGATGTCAATGACTTTAGACAATTTGGAATACTAAAGAATCCAGTACTGAATGACAATAGTCTCCGAGTTGCTGGATCCGAGTTCGACAGAAAAACTAGCATAATAGTCAAAAAACCATTTGGATCTTCTGTTGGTTATGGTACAGAATTGTTTAAAGCAAATGATTATATCTTCGGTAAACAATCAAATGCGGTTGCCACCATAGAACGATGGGAATATGATAGCGCCAACATTGAAGGTAAATTGACTTTAAAAAACCCCACCAAAGAATTTGTTCTCCCTAGTTCAGAAGAGGAAAGAATCAGAATCAACTTCGGTGCAAGTGGGGGAACTGGAAACTTTGCAGTAAATGAAAATGTTACCCACTTTAACAGTGTTCTTGGTATAACTGCCACTGGGGCAGTTCGTGGTTGGGATAGTACCAATCGAGAACTTTTAGTTAGATTAACTGCAACAGGAGATGTGGGTGCAGTTCCATTCTCTGCAAGTTCCACTGCTTCCGTGGTTGGAATTTCCTCTGGGGCTGAACAACACGACTATACAAATATCGAAGATGAAGGTGGAGAACTTATTGCAACATTTGGAACAACTGCGGCTTCCTTTACAGTCGATCCTAATGGAGACCCCTTTATTGGTAGAATTAAAATTGGAGAGAATTTCTACATCGATGCATCAGAAACTCCAGTCTATAGGATGACAACAGAACTGGGATTGACTCCTACATCTGGTTCATTTACTTCATCTGATTTTGCATTAGATAATGGTATAACACAAGAAAACTTAGGTAAAAAACTTACAATTGCCAAAGTGGCTTCTTGGACACCAGCCACGAATGGAACGAGCGGAACCTTAGTTCTCTCCGATGTTCTTGGGGGATTTAGTGCGGGAGGGACTATCAGTGGTCCCAATGGAGCGAACTACAAAGTTAGCAGCATAAATGACTCACAACTGGTACAAGGCTCAGGAGAAGTCTTATACATACAGAATGTAAGGTCTATTGATCGACAAAGTAACCAACGAGAAGAAGTACGAATCTTGATAGGATTCTAAGGGAAACATAAATGCCTTCTTATAATAACGATTTATTCAACATAGAACCTTATTTTGATGACTACAGTGAAGACAAGAATTTTCATAAGATTCTATTCAGGCCTGGATACGCTGTTCAGGCAAGAGAACTATCACAAATTCAGTCAATCCTACAAAACCAAATTGAAAGATTTGGTAATCATGTATTTAAAGATGGTTCTAAAGTATACGGTGCAGACAGTGCGTTCCAGACGGTAGACTTCATTCGAGTTACCAGCACATCACCAATTGCTTCTTTCTCTGGATTTGAAGTTTCTAGTGAAGACAATCTCAACGTTGCAAAAGTAATTCATGTAGAAGACGCTACCACTGAAGATAATTTCTATGTCTTGTTTATACAGGTCGTAAAGGGAACTCTTGCTAATCTAGTTGCAAGCACAACTCTAACATCTTCCATCAACACTGAAGTAGCGACAGCAACTGTTGGAGGAACCACACAATCTGGGGTAGCCAAACTTTACTCTGTAAGTGAAGGTATCTTTTTTATTGATGGTTACTTTGTTCGAACAGAAGAACAGCACGCACCTGCATTCGGGACTACTATAGCAGGAATAAGGCAGTATGGTGATCAAAACGGTTCCTTCGGTTTTGAAATTCAAAAGAACTATATTGGAGCGAATGAGGACGAAACCCTACGAGATCCAGCGAGAGGTTTTTATAACTTCAACGCGCCTGGGTCTGACAGATATCAAATCGTTTTGGATCTCAGTTTCTTCACATCAGCAGAACGAGACAACTTTGTACCACTAGCCACTCTAAACGGTGGAGTCATCACAAACCAAGTGATCTACAGTGACTATGCTGAACTAGAAAAAACTTTAGCAAGAAGAACATTTGACGAATCGGGATCATACATTACTGATCCGTTTGAGTTAGAAGTTCAGAAACATGGTAGTAATACCAGTAAACTGGCCTTGGCGATTGGCTCGGGTAAGGCTTACATCTACGGACACGAGTTCGATAATCAAACAATAGAGTTCAAAGATCTAGACAAAGCAAGAACCACTGCTACCAGAGAATCCACAGAAATTAAACCATTCGAACTTGGTAATTATGTGGACGATGTTTCAATGGAAAGCGATCAGCCGTTTGAAGATGAATACTTTAATCGTGGTGCATTGATTGAAGGTGGGCTTGATGTCCAGATTTTCAAGAACGATGTTCTTACTGCAAATGCAACTATAATCTCAGTTCAAACAAGTCCCAATGGACATAGATTATATTTCCGTGATGTTGAACTTCTACCCAATCAAAATTTAATAAGCAATACCAATCAACCTTTTGCAATCAAAGATCTCAATGGAACTGATATTGCTTTAAAAATTAGCGTTGGTGCTTTTTTAACAGAAGGAAATAATCATAGTTTGTTGTTCCCAGTAGATAAAGGAACAACGGTCAAGAGTATAACTGATTTGAAAGTTCGTATAAGAAAAGCATTCACCGAACTAACTCCTTTAGGAACTCAACTCGAAATCTCTCTTCCATCATTCATCCAAGGAAATTATTCTTTCGTTGGTCCTTCTGGTTCTTTAACTAGCGAATTTAAGGACACGTATTATCAACTATTCCAACGTGACGCTAGTGGAATTATTAGTTTAGTTTCTAACTATACGTTATTAAATGAGGGCAGTCAACTAACGATCTCTGGTTTATCATCTGGTTTTACCTATACGCTTCTTGCCACCGTAGAATTGGACACAGATCCATCACAAAGCGGTGATAATGGAATTAGAAGAAAACTAAAAAAGGAAGACAACTTAACATTAGATCAAACTGATGTTGGAGTGGACAACGAAGGAAGATTTTACATCGAGCTAAACAGGGCAGATGTTTTAAAGATAAACTCAATAGTTGATGACAATAATAGTAACGTGTCTGTTATTAGTGACTTTATGTTTGATAATGGTCAGAGAGACTATTCATACGAATACGGAAGACTTTACTTCACACAATCTAGCGAAACCAAATACAAAGATGAAGATCAAAACTTCAGCTTTAGCTTAACCGTAAAATATGATTACTTTGAGCATGATGGATTTGGACCACTTACAGTGGATTCATATCCCGTGGGAGAGCAGGAATTTAACTATGAAGACATTCCTCTTTTTACAAGTCCAATTTCTGGTAAGACGACATCTTTAAATTCGTGTGTAGACTTTAGGTTTACTCGTGACGAACCAAGAAGACTCAACCCAAATGATCCATCCAGTGGAACTGAAGATGCTCCTGCCGCTAATATTCTAAGTTCTTCTTCTGTTCCCGTGTTCCAGATAACTCAATCTAGAGAGAATGACGTTCTCAAAGTTAAGCATGATTATTACCTTCCAAGAATAGACAAGTTGGTATTGAATAGAGATCTCAACAACGAGACCACTGTGTTTAAAGTAGTCAAAGGATTCCCAAGTCTATCTCCAGTTCCCCCAGAGGATATGGAAAACTCTTTAACTTTATATAAACTAATTGTCCCTGCATATACTCACAATCCAGATGATGTCGTTCTGGAGAGAACACCACATAAACGATACACGATGAGTGAAATTGGTGATGTGGATAAACGGCTTGAGCAAGTTGAGCTTCTCAGTTCACTTACCAGCGTAGAGGCAAAAGTAGATGCCATATCCTTTGATGATAGAATGGAGTCCGGTAGAGAAGCAGACAAGAAAGCAATTCTTGTTGATGACTTCGGTGGACATGGTATCGGTGATGTCTCGAAAGATGACTATAAGTGTGCAATAGATATCCAAAACAAAGAGCTAAGACCAGCATTTAAAACTCATGCATATAGCTTAAGTGTGGACAGTATTGATGCTGGACTTACAGTTGATGGAAATGGAATAGTAATGGTAAATTACTCTTCTACTGGTTCAACTCTTGCAGCGCAAACCAAAGCAAGTGAAAAGACTTCGATCAACCCGTATCAGGTTACTAACTGGGTCGGTAGAATTCATGTTGATGATCCAATTGATGTTTGGTTCGATGAAACTAAACGGCCTCGTGTGAAGACAAACACGCTAGGAGAAAATGATGCTTGGATGGCAACATCATATGATGATAATAGAGTTGGCTTTGGATCTCAGTGGAACGACTGGGAGGCAATTTGGTCTGGAATCGCAACTGATAAAAAACCAAATAGCAGCAAGGTAAAAAATCTTCTTTCTATTCCGAGAGTAAACGAATCTCTTAATACTATGAGACAGAGATTTGAGAAGGACTTGATTCTACAAAGAAGAACCAAGAGTGTAGAACAAAGATCAAACGAAATAGTTTCATCTATGACGAGTTTCCCTGATCATATCATAAAGACACTAAAGGGGAAAATAGTAGACCTGAGTGTTGTTCCATACATGAGATCAAAGGTCATAACTGTCACAACAGAAAACCTCAAACCAAATACCGCTGTTAATGTTTTCATTGATAATACCCTAGCAACAAGCTACATCACAACACCATCTTGGTCAAACACAACTGACGATACAGGAAAACTTCAACAGTTTACTTTGTTGCTCCCAACTTCAACTTTCCTGACTGGTAAAAGAATTCTAAAGATCGTAGATACTGCAAACACTACAGTCGCAGAAACAATCCTCTATGCTCAGGGAGTTTACGAAACAAGTTCACAGACTGTTTCTTCTGTGCGACCTATCATCAGAAGAAGACAAACTGTAACCAGCAGTTCGGTTCCTTCTGATGTTAACACAAGAAAGTCAGAACTTAGAACTTCAAAGAAGTACCAATGGATAGATCCATTCGCACAAACTTTCTTTGTTGACGAATCCGAAAACCCACAGGGAATTTTCCTTCAGAACCTCGAAGTATTCTTTGGGAAGAAAGATTCAACTCTGCCTGTAACGTTCCAAATCCGTCCCACTAAAAACGGATACCCACATCCATCTGCCATTATTCCATTCTCTGAAGTTGTCGTTTACCCATCTAGTATTTCAATAAATCAGACAATCCCAACCGTAGGAACTAAGGTAACGTTCGACACTCCAGTATATCTCGAACCAGGCGAGTATGCTTTGTGTGTAACATCAAACTCGAAAGACTATGAACTATACACAGCGACTACAGGTGCAACTGAACTTGCGTCTAGTACAGATAATGCCATCAGAATACAGAAACAAGTGTATAGTGGTAAACTGTTTAGACCACAGAACACTAATATTGCAGAACCTGATTACACCAAAGATTTAATGTTCATAGCTAATCGTTGTGAATTTGTAACATCGGGAAATAAAAACATAACTCTAAAGGCTGCTAATAGTGGATCCAGTCACAAAGCGCACCTATCAAGAGTAATTAGTTACATTCAAAAACCAGTGACAACCGAAACGCAAATTACATATTCCCTTTTAGATAATGCAGCAATCAATGAAAACTCTAACATTAGCCTAAACGAAGAGAAGACAGTAAATACAGATGCTGGATCACTGACGGTTAGCTTCCTGAATGGGAATTCAGATGTTTCCCCCGTAATGGACAGTAGATCTACTGCACTGCTACACATCGAAAATGAAGTGAATAATAATATTCGAACTCAGGATGATGAAAATCCACTGGGTACTTCAAGCGGCTCTTCTGTTCGGTATATTTCCAAGCGAGTAGAATTGATTGATGATAATGCTGCAAATGATTTCCATGTGTTTGTTGATTCGATAAAACCAGAAAACACTCAATATGAAATATATGTGAAAGCAAGAAAGGTTGGAGATCAAACCGACTTTGACTTACTACCATATAGAAGATTACAAAGAATAAACGAAGAAAAATTCTCAGAAGATGAATCTACGATCATAACAGAAGAATTTAGATTGAGTAACACAAACACAAAGTATAGTACATTTGCTATTAAAATCTGTCTGTACTCAGGAAAGAATGACAGTGAAGGAGCTTCAGTAGTTGATCCCGATGGAACAGTCATTCCAATAGTAAAGTCCGTAAGAACAGTTGCTCTTGAACACGGTACATCATGAAGCGGGTAAAGGGAAGAAATGACGTGTTTAGAGACGATGGTACAAATGCCATACTCTATAAAACAAACTCGAAGACTAAACTTAAAAATGAAATTATAGGTCTTAAAAAAGAACTAAATACTGTAAAGAATGATCTAGAATCTATAAAAACTTTGCTTGAGAGACTAATAGATGGGCGTTGAAACAAACAGTTATGATATACCAGAACTCGTATTAGGTGATACCTTTTACGAGTGGTTTACTTTAACAAACAATGAGATCATAAACAAACTAAACCGTCTAGAAATCTACAGCCCATTTAGTGCTGGTGGTTCTGCTGGTGATGGTATTTCGGCTGGAACTGATACTAATGGCGCTCTTCACATCGAAGTTATCTCACCAATCCAAAAGGATATGGTATTTAACGGAAATCTAACCGTTAATGGTAACACCACAACAATCAACTCAACTGATTTTACCGTGGACGACTTCAATATTGTTCTTGGTGCTACCGCAGGTAACACCGCGAATGATCAAGAGATCATGGACTTCTCTGGCAACAGTGCGGGTGGTGGTTTCATCATCCGTGGATCGAGTGGTGATAAAGAATTCCTATGGAAATATACGAACGCTGCGTTCAACATCAACCAGAACCTAGACTTTGCAGATCAAAAGAGTATTAGCTCAAGCGGTGATGGTGTTCGAATTGCAACAGGTGCTTCAGGTGGAAACGCAACCAAGGGACTGATCTTTGGATTTACTGCCGGAACTGGAATCGCTGGTGGTCTTACTGCTTCAGATACTCTCATCCGAGCATTCAACACCGACATTGCTGCGGGACAGTCAGCAGATGCACTCTATGTAAATGACGATGGGTATGTAAGCATTGTCAACGGTGCAAACAAAATCACTGTGGATCAAACCTCACATGGTCTTAGTTTTGGTATGCCCGTCTACATGAAAACAGCAGATGGTAAGTATACCAAAGCACTTGCAAACAATGCTGCAACATCCGAGGTGATTGGTGTTGTATCACGAGTATACAACGACAACAGATTTGAACTGTCTCTTTCTGGAGAGATCATCGGTGATTTCAGTCAAATCAACGAAGGTAATGCCGCTCTGGTCGCAGGACAAGCATACTTTGTTGACACTGCAAACGCAGGTAAGATCACACCAACCAAACCAACAAACGAAGACTTCTTCCAGAAGTCTGTTCTGATCGGACTTACTACAGATAGAGCAATCGTCAAGAACTTTATCGGTGCTGAAGTTGCACAGGAACAAAGAGCCGCAGACGCACTGGTTTCCAACAAGATTCAGATTTCTCAGACCGCTCACGGATTTACAAACGGACATGCTCTCTATTATGATGGAGCGATTAGTCAATATCGGGTCGCAGAGTCACAAGATGGTCTTGATGAAGTCGTTGGTATTGTTGAGAAAGTAAACAGTGCGGATATCTTTGAGATGGTTCTAAGTGGTCAGATTCGATTCCCAGAAGTAACTGGTCATGGATGTAATGCGATGACCGCTGGTGATACTCACTATATCACCCCAACGGGAACAAGCGCAACCTTTGCAAACGTAATCAGAAACACCGATCTGGTGGATGCTGGTGGGTTCGGTAACAACGATATTAACAAGCCACTATTCGTAGCGACTTCCCAAAGCACGGCAATCGTCACCAACCTTCGTGGTATTCTCTTTGATGACACAGAAGAGAACAACACAATTGATGTTCCCGTTGGTGCAATCATGGCGTTCAGTGGAACAGAGATTCCCGATGGATATGCTCTGTGTGATGGTCAATATCTAAACATAGCAGATTTTACAGATCTACATAAACATTTCGAAAGAGAGAACTTTCCTTTCGCAGACGGCAATGAACCAAGCGGTACGTTTAAACTTCCCGATCTCACAGACAGATTCATCATCGGAAAGGGAACCAACCCAGACTCTGGTGATCGAAAGGGTTCTGATGAATTAGGTAAAGCGGGAGGACTGGCTGAAGTCACACTCTCCGCCGCAGAGTCTGGTTTACCCGAACACTTCCACGGTGCGAGACGAGCAAACAGCTCGGGAGGGAGTGGCACAGGGAACCTTGGAGGAAATGATTCCCCAGATAGATTTAACCAAACTACCGGTGTTAGAAATGCAGCCGAAGAAGAGATTGGCGCACAGTCTGCTGCCGAAGCTCACGAAAACCGCCCACCATACCTCACCCTCGTCTGGATCATTCGCACCAAGGGAGTCAACGCACTCCTCGACGGTACACAGATTCTCGGTGGAGATGTTGAGTTCCAGCCTGTCGGTGAAAACCTTACATTTGGTCAAAACGGTCTAGACGGTGATGGCGAGTTCGATTTAATATCAAGTCTTGTATCAGAAACAGATAGAGCATTCACAGTGTTCAATGGAACTGTGGGTCCCGATAGAATACAAGAAGTCACCGTAAGAAAATTAGATCTAACAGATTCTGGTGTTGGTATTTTCCCAGAAAGATTAAGACGTTGTAGTTTAAGATTTAGATCGACTGGTTCCACTCTAACTCGTGCATGTGTCTATTACAAGTATCCAGATGGAAACTTCAGAAAATGCGTATCAGTCGATTCACCGAGTTCCGATTCCGCTGTTGGAACGACGTTCTTCCAAGAAGATTTCATTAACATTCCAATAGATTCAAGTCAAACCGACTTAGAATTTATTATAGTCTCGGGTCCTAACCACCGTGTTGAACTTTTCATCACTGGAGTTGAACAAGTCGTAGACAACTCCCTCACTCGTCTCAAGAAGTCATACGGATCTCGTAAGAACCTTCTTCTCAACGGTAACTTTGACTTCTGGGAAAGACAGGTTGCAACTGGAGCTGCCGCCGATACAACCTCAACAGATTTCTACTCCGCAGACAGATGGAAGAGAACGAGTAGTGGCGATAGTGACATGACTCGTGAGGTGCAACGAGGCAACTTCAATGTCACAACTGGTGTACCCGAAAAGTTAGAATCTGGCAATTTTCCAAAGCACTATATCAAACTCAAGGGACGTTCAGATGATCTAAAGACAGCTCAGTTTGCTGCACTTGAACAGAGAATTGAAGATTATAGAACCCTGAATCATAAAAACGCTACACTGTCTTTCTGGGCAAATGGAGATGTTGTTGGAAACTTCCATGTCGGACTACAAAGAAAGAATGATCTGGGAGCAGAGCCATTCTACAACATCAAAGATTTCCGCATTGAAGAGACTGGAACTTGGAAGAAGTACACTGCCAGCATTGTGGTTCCAGAAGTAACGTTCGGTTACAACAACCTAGAAGACACATACCTTAGCTTAATTTTCCACACCGCAGTAAAGGGTGGAGAGAGAGGCTACGTTGGAACCTCTGATATTAACTACACAGGAACTTTGAGCATTGCACAAGTTCAACTTGAAGAAGGCTCAACTCCAACTCCGTTCGAATACCTGAGTGTTGCCGAAGAACTTCCGCTGTTGCAGAGGTACTACTGGAGAGATGAT
>CESO01134533.1_pt1 | contig 11010 bp, 9 predicted proteins | sample 356341 | NCBI WGS metagenome assembly CESO01 (sample SAMEA2621812, study PRJEB7988) | marine metagenome | biome: marine biome (ENVO:00000447); feature: deep chlorophyll maximum layer (ENVO:xxxxxxxx); material: "saline water (ENVO:00002010), including plankton (ENVO:xxxxxxxx)" | depth 35 m
AGGTAAATAAGCAGATAACTCACTCGGTGGCGTGGAATACAGTAAATACTTTCCATCAGGGGAGACGGAGAAATCATTAACCAAGCCACTTTTAGTTAATGTAGAAACTTTACCATTGAGGTCTACCTTCACTAACTTGGTTTGATTGATAGATATAAACAGCTCTTTCATCTGGTCATTGATTAATAAGTTTTTATGAGTTCGCCCTTGATCTGTCTGCAGCTCAGATGACAATACATTGGGCTTTTTAGTATTATTTCCAAGTGCATTTATTCGGGAGTTTCGCTGCTTGACGACAATGCTTTGACCATCAGGAAGCCATCTCAGGTGCCTTCCGCCAAGACTTGTGGATAAATTGAGTTCTGTTAGCTTATTAGATACATTGCTATCGATATCGTACAACCATAGTTTTGTATTGGCGCCCTGCTGAATTAAAAATGCGATTTTTTTAGCATCAGGGGACCAATTAAAATCGACAATCACCCCTTCTAAGTTATTAACTTCTTCTCTTGTGTTTGTAGCAATATTAAATAACGTTGCATGGCTAAATTGTTCAGTATTAACTCGGCTCGATAAATTAGTATAAAAATCTAAGCCAGCTAATGCGACGCGCTGTTGAGATAAATAATCAATAGATGGGTATTTTATTTGGTGTAAAAATAAAACCAGTTCCCCATTTGGCGATAATGAAATAGTTTCTTGCCCCGTAGACTCTATCAGTTTAGTCCACTTACTATTATCAATTTCAATAGCTTTAACGGGTGATGAGGCAATGAGCAAAAACGCTATGATAAGATAAAATTTATTCATTTCGTAATGCCTTTATTGGATCTTGTCGTAACGTTTGGTTGATCGGGAAAAAGCTAGCCAGTACAGATATCGCTAATAACCCTAACCAAATAGTCATTGTTAACCACCAGTTTATAGGCAGGTCAATACCAGGTAATGACATACAATAGCCTATAACTAAAAAGGCCGTTGAAAAAGCTAACACTAAACTCATTGAAATGGGTTGCATGAGCTCTAATAAGCTTTCTTTTAGCAATCTATAATTATCAGCCCCCATAGAAAGCTTTACGCCTAAGCTATATCTGCGCACTTTCACTAAGTAGCTAACAATACCGTTTATGCCAATACCCACCATGAGCAGCGATGTTGAGGCCAGCACAATAGCTAGCCATGCAGCATTTAAGTGGCGTTGCCTTTTATCATCAAACAGGCTTGTTAAAGAGGCTATGTTATTAATGTCTAGTCGTTGGTCTATTGCTAATACTGCTTGTTGAATATCTGCAATTGCATTATTTTCATCTGAAACAGTAATCAAATACGTAAATTGTTGCCAGCCAGGGTAATCTTTAGGTGTAAATACTTCAAAGTCTTCACTTTCAGGGCTGCCAGGCACATAGGTATTGCTGACAATGCCTATAATTGAATAATACTTTTTGTTATCAAAGCTCACTTTACTGTTTAGTACTTCATTACTGTTTTTATTAAGCAAATCTGCAAGGCGCTGATTAATAATGATCGGTGGATTTTCGAGCTGTTCATCTCCTTCGGCAAAGTCTTTACCCGTAATCGTTAAATTCAGTTCAGTAAAGTAATTGGTCGTGACTAAGCTATTACGTGCTTGGGCAATATACTGTCCAGCTTCGTTGTATATTTGATTGACGTTAACCGTTTTAGGTAATCTCATCTCAGAGGAAACAGCTAAACTACTGACACTATTGAGCGCCTGTAATCTTTGGCTGATTGCTTTGTGTAAATTAATACGCTCGCCGGAGGAGTTTACATTACTGTAGTTAATTGTTAGTGAATACTTACCTTCCGTGTTAATTCCGTTTTCTCTAAGCGCTTCAGTTAACGTAACAAGTACTACGTGGCTGGCGGCTGTTAATACTAAAAACGAAAACAATATTTGCAAACCAACCAGTAAATGGCTGGTGGCTGAACTCATTTGTTTACCGGTGCCTTTACCGCTACTTTGTAAGCTGCTCATTAAACTCTTTTCTTTAACAACACTGAGTTCTATAAATGAGTAAAGAGAGGCAATACTGATAATTAAAAATACTGAAAACAGCAGCGTATTAATGCTCAAAGACAGGGTGTCTAAGCGCTGAATGGCATCAGCTGCAAGGCTTTGAATAACCATAAAACCGATTTGAGTAAATGTTAGAGCAAGCAGCACCGCAACACTAATGAGTAAAACATTATGTTTGAGTGTTTCCATAATGAGCTGTTTTTTACTGGCGCCAAACGCAAAGCTTATCGCAAGCGGTTTGATACGTGTAATAGCTTTAGCAAGCTGCATGCTAGACAGGTTGATAAGAGCAATAAGCATTAATAAGCACACACCTAGTAACAACATTAATACAATCTTTCCGCTGTCACCTCTAAGGGCGTCATTAAATGCAGTAACACGCGCACCCACTGTAAAATCTTTTAAAATATTAGGCGCGTGTAACTGCGCACCTTTAAGTGACAAATCAATTAACTGCTTATTAATTTCCTGCTCTGAAGCTGTGGGTTTAAATCTAACTACATTCTTATATGCCCCCATAAAGCCGTTAGATGTTTTTGGGTTAAATGACTCATCAGCATCAATCGGTATCCATATTGCGTTATTTATTTTGCTGTAATTGGGTAGTACAAGGTCGTCGGGTGCGACACCAATTACATTGAAACGACGTTGATTAAGTTGTATTTTTTTACCAACAATATGAGGGTCACTATTATAGTAGGTTTGCCAAGCGCGATAGCCTAATACGACCGACATTTGCTGAGTACCGAGCGCTTCTGATTTATTGAATAACCGACCAAGTTTGGCTTGAACGCCGAGTAAATCAAATAGATTATGTGAAGCGAGTATGACGTCAATTTCGGGTCTACTAGACTGATCAAGCAGTTTGTAATCAGTCCATTTATGATAAGTAGCGACATCAGTAAAAACGGTGTTTTCTTTTTTAATGTAGCTCATAACTTTTGAATTACTAGCAGGACCTGAGTAACCTTTAGAGTTAATGGTGCCTTCAAGTAAGTATAAGTTATCGCTTTGCTGGTAAGGTAGTGGGGCGAAATACACTAGATCAACTAAGCTAAATGAACTAAGTACCATTGACAGTGTTAATGCCAACGTGAAAACTGTGGTGAAATAGTACTGCTTAGCGCGCTTGAATGTACTGTAGGCAGTTTTTAACATGGCTGAGCAACCTGTTTTTCATTTGTAGGTTTGCTTGACACTCGTTCGTCGCTTTGGGCAACGACGGTACCGTCTTTTAACTGAATATTTCGCGTAGCCATATCGGCATAACGCGGATCATGGGTAACTAATACAATGGTGGTGCCTTGCTGGTTAAGGTCTTTTATTAATGCCATGATTGCATCGCCATTTTTCGAGTCTAAGTTACCAGTAGGTTCGTCGACCAGCATGATGCCAGAGTCACCAGCTAACGCGCGTGCGATTGAAACACGTTGTTGCTGACCACCAGAAATTTGATTTGGGTGTAAATCAGCTTTATCAGCTAGGCCCACTTTTTCAAGGCAGTCTAATGCTCTTGCTTGGCGAGATGATAAAGAGTCGCCACGGTATTTTAGCGGTAGCGCAACATTTTCAAGTACTGTCATTTCATCAATTAAGTTAAAAGATTGAAACACAAAGCCAATACGATTACCTCGTACTTTTGCACGTTGGTTTGAATCCATATCAGAGACCAGTAAACCATCAATGTAATATTCACCGCTTTGAGGAGTATCGAGCAGCCCCATAATATTAAGCAGTGTTGACTTGCCACAACCAGAAGGCCCAGAAATAGAAATAAACTCGCCGTCGTACACGGTAAAGCTAATCCCTTTTAAAACTTGACTTACTTGCTCCCCGTTCGAAAAGGACTTACTTAAGTTATTAACTCGTAAAATTTCAGTATTCATGTTTTTTCCTTAACCAGCTATTCTTATTGTTGTTGTTTCAACGGGGATATCTAATGTAGAAATAATAACTTGTTCACCAGGCTCTAAACCCGACAGTACTTGGATCAGTTGCCCTGACACTTTACCGTATTGCACGTCAACTTTAACGGCTCTATTATCTGTTGTGAGTTTAAATAATGAGCCATAACTGCCTTCACTTGCACCTGTTGGCTGCTTTATATAATTCACTTCTTTTTGTACGTCGGCAAAAATAGTTGCATCAACTTGTTGCATTGGTTTCATGGTGTCTGATTCTGAAGCTTCTAGTTCAATATCAATTTGTACAGCACCGTCGCTGATCACTGGATCAACACGAACTACTTGGCCACGCACTTGATCATTCAACGTACTAATTTGGGCCGTCATACCAATTTGAATTAAATGAGCTTGAATTTGCGGTACTTTTATTTCACCAACCAAAGGGGAGAGGCTACCGATTAAAGCAAGTTCAGAACCTGCAGTAACGCTTTGCCCTAAACTTAAAGGTAAGCGCTGAATAACGCCGCTCATCCCCGCTTTAACTGAAAGTTGCTCTACCATTAATTTGGCGACGTCAAACTCGTCTTGCGCTTGGGCTATTAAGTCATCTTGAATCGAAAGCGATTCTTTTTGCATCTGTGCTAATTTATCAAGTTTGGACTCTTCAAGGGCAATACGTTTTAAGAGTTGCTTGGCTTCGAGTTCATTTTTCTTGGCGCTAATCCCTGAAACAATGCCTGATTTAGCTAATGTACGTTCTGCTTCAACTTGCAGCATGGCTATTTCAGATTGTGCTTTTAGCTCAGACACGCTTGATTCGTTGTTAAGCATCTCACGCTGTTGTAGCAATACGGTTTGACGTTTTTGGGTTTTGGCATTTTTAAGCTTTGCTAATGCTAAGCGCAGTTTACTTTCTAGCTCAGGGTTATTTAAAGTAAGGATCACAGTGCCATGTTTAACTACAGCACCTGCTTTAAGTTTTATTTCGTCAACCACAGCATTACTGGTTGCGGTAAGTAGCCGTTTATTGATTGATTGCAATGAGCCATAGCCATCAACTTTAATTGAAAAATCACCACGCTCAACCTTCGCAATAGTGACAGAGTCTTTTGGAATAACTTCAGCATTATCCGCAAACCCTAATTGCCAGCCAGAAATGAGCATAACGACAGATAAACCTATCAACCCTTGATAGATTAGTTTGGATGTAAATTTCATAGCTATTCCTTATGGTTATTCTTATCGTGATGTAGTTACACAGCTTGGGCTAAGGTTTGGTTCTTAATTAACTCTTCTAGGTCAATTATTCTATCTGCGGCTTGTATTGTTTCTTGTCTGTGAGCTACGCTGATCCGTGTGATTTTTTTTGATTTTAAATATTGATTGACCTTTAGCTCTGTCATCGCATCTAGGTGGCTAGTCGCTTCATCTAAAAACAAAATGACGGGCTGACTGTAAAGCGCTCTTGCCAAAAGTAATCTTTGTTTTTGACCACCTGATAATGAGCTGCCTAAATCACCTACTTGAGTATGCAAACCCATAGGCATATTTTGAATCTCATGCCATATAGCAGCGCCTTTAACTGCTTCTGTGATTTTATCTAGATCAGGTTTAGGCTCAAAGAAACAGATATTCTCGATTAAGGAACCATTTAGTAATTGATCATTTTGCATCACAGTTGCACACATGGAACGAAAATTTCTCATGCCAAGCATGTTTATCGAATGCCCATCTAATAAGTAATCACCTCGATCTGCTTTAATTAATCCTGTCATTAACTTAAGAAGTGATGACTTCCCTAAACCTGAGCGACCAATAATAGCGACTGACTCTCCTGCATTTATTTTAAAATTGATTCCTTTAAATAACCAAGGTGAGGATGAAGAGTATCTAAAGTGTAAGTTTCGTACTTCGATTTGCCCTTTAGCGTACTCTTTTGCAATTGTTAGTTGAGGGTTTTCTTGCTCTTGGCTCTGCATCACTATATCAGACATTCTGCGCAAGTAAGTAGAGGCTAACTTGAACCTAAATACGTGATCTACCAGAGTTTGTGTGCTACTTGAAAATTGTTGTCTATAAGCTAAGAAAGCAATAAACATCCCTATAGTAAACTCTTTATTTATTATTAATGTGGCACCAATAAAAATAACAATTAAATATTCAATTTTACTAATTAGCTCCTGGCTAATCTCTGCCGCAATGGTGACTTTTTCTCGTTTAATATTCTCGTTAGTCGTATCAGCAAATAGGTTAAGCCATGAAGAAAGTCGAGTACTTTCTTTTACGTAACATTTTATCGGTATAATTGCTCGGATCGTTTCTAGAAAGTGACTATTTTCTTTTGCTTGTTTAGATAAAACTTGCTCTAAATGCTTATTTTCTTTGTTAGTTAAATATAATCTAAGCAATAATGTAAAAGAGAGGAACGATAAAGAAACTAAGGCGAGAGTTGGTGAGTAAGTATACATAATTATTAAGGTTGTTATGCCTAACAAGCCTTCAACAATAGCAGAAATAAAACCACGGCTGATCATTCTCTGAACTTCATTAAATGCTTCAAATCTCGATTTAATATCGCCAACATGCCGAGATTCAAAAAACGAAAGGGGTAAATGTAATAGGTGACGCTGGATATTAGCCTTTACTTGAAAACCTAAATTTTTATCTAAATATAAAATGGCAGCTGAACGAATAATATTACTAAAAGTGGTTAGTAAAGTAACAGCTATAAAAGCAGCGAGTAGCCATATTAATATTCCGCCATCGGAAAGAGGTATACCATGATCAATTACAATTCTAATATAGTAGGGGGATACCAATAGGAAGCATTGCAAAATTAAGGCTACAACGAATATCTTAAATAATGAGGATGCGAGCCCTTCTATGTTGCCAATAAATGCTTTGAGTGGCATTCTTACTCGTTCATCAGCCACGGTGAATGCTGATGTTGGGGTTAGCTCAATTGCAATGCCGGTAAATGCTTCAGAGACTTGCTTCCAATCTAGTTTTATTTTCCCTTTTGCAGGATCATGGATAACAATGCCAGTTCTATTTACTGAAGCAAGCGTGACAAAATGATTAAAGTTCCAATGCAATATAGCTGGGCCCTTTAGTTTTGATAATTGACCAAGCTCTAGTTTTAATACTCGCCCAGACAACCCAATATCATCTGCAATTTTTAAAATGTGCTTAACTGTTATTCCTTGAGTACCAACGGGGTAGCGTTGTCGCATAGCAAGCATATTTACTTTATAGCCATGATAAAAAGCAATCATAGCGATACATGTGGTGCCGCATTCAGCTACTTCACTTTGTAAAAAAAGAGGTAGTTTTGATGGTTTAAAGTCAATGTAGTCTGTGAGACGCATTTTAATTTCACTATTTAATTAAGTTAAGGACTTTTTCAGATTGCCGAGTAAGTAGAATCTTTATATCTGCGGTAGGTGATAACTTTGAATAGTTGTTAGCTTCTAATCTTAAATGTACTTTTTGCTCTTTATTAATTTTGTTACTGCCAATAACCATTGTGACTATACCTTTTAACTCATCATTATTGACGATTAAGGTAACTTGGTCATTTACATGAATGCTCATATTGTTGTTGCTAGAAACCCAAAAAGATAACTCATTTTCAGCAGCAGGGCTTAATAAGTAGCCGAGAGGTTCAAATGGTTTTATGATATTTTTATCAGCGAAAGAGTGAAAAAAGAAACCATCTGCAGGGGAACGGATAATATCTTTTTTCATCACATTTTGACTATCAAATTTAGAAATAGAAAGCAGAGGCTGATTTTTTTTGACCATTTCGCCATGTGTAGCATGACTTTTATTTATGATGACAACCTCATTATAAATTAGTGGGGTATAGTGCTCAGGTGAAACCTTAGCATCGTGGCTTTTTTTTGTTGAGAATGTTACAAAGTTAATGATTAAAAAGCTAAATATGAAGATTGCGATTAAAGCTGAAATAGAATTATTGATAACTTTAGGTTGTTTAATGAGCGACCTACCAATATCGCTCGACTTATACTGATTTCTAAGCGCTTCTTTTCTGAACATATTAACAATAGACATAAGCTAGCTAACTTTCTTAATAGCAATGTCACCAACAACGCTATTACTATTCATATAGCTTAGCGGGCAACCCATTTGCCAGCTATCAAGTGTCGTAAAGCCTTTTATCCAGGTACTAAATTTTTCATTGTTTAGTGTGAGTGTGCCATCAGGGTTAATTTTACCAATATTGTTTCTGTCATCATCTAAAGCAACGGTACACTTATTGATATTACCATTGGCTCTAATTCCTAATGAATTAGGCTTTCCTGCATAACAGATATAATGACCATTTTTATCTATTTGTTTACTTGTACCAGAGTAACGAATTGTCAACTCTTTGACTAAGTCTCTTGCAGTTCTTTTGGAAGTGAGAACTTTGATAGTGTCTTGATTATCGCCGCCTAAGTTATCAATCGCTTTAAAAAACAATTGAAACCGGGAGTCACTGAATAAGGTCTCATCATAACGTTTACAAAATTTCAAAACACTCTCATGGTTCAGATCGGTTATATGGATTCGAAGTGTGATTTTAAAATCTAGATCTGTGGCTGCCGCATCTAATAAGCGGCCCCAAATTTTGTCAAAACTCCCTCTCCCGTTACGAGTTAACCGAGTTGTGTCGTGTGACTCTTTGTCACCATCTATGGATATTTGAAAACTATTTTGCTTTAGCTCAACAAGTTTTGTTAGTGTTTTTATATCGAGAAGAGAGCCGTTTGTAGTTAGATCACCATACACTTTACAATTATTTTCCTTTGCTAAGTGTTGGGCATACTCTGCAATTTCAAAAACAATGTCTCTTGCAAGTAAAGGCTCTCCGCCAAACCAGTTTAGAGATAGAAACTTTAAGCTTTTCATTTTGTTTTTAATTAGAGTTTTGGTTGCCTCAACAAGCCAGTCTGGCATTTTCCCGATTTCAAAATCCTCATAGCAATATACACATCTAAAATTGCATTGTTCTGTAGGAAATAAAATTAGCTGAAACTTTTCATTGCTAAGACTACTCGCAAGCTCGTGCTTTGAAAAACCTTTTACTGTACTTACTGAATCACTCATAATTTCCCCTAAAGTTATATGGAAAATAGAAAAGGCTATTTATATTAAATAGCCTTTTGCTACATTTATAGCTCTTTTAGTTCGCTACCACAGCTTATATTTGTTGTGCAAGAACCAACATTTATACCTTCATCTTCTTCTTCTTCTGGAGAAAAACCGCCTGCAACAGCATCTGTAAGTTCTTCACTTAGTTCAATTTCACCTAACTCATTTAATTTGATTTCTTCACTTTCTATATTTTTAAATTTATTACTCATTTTATGATCCTTTAAATTGTTGCTTCCCCTTAATGGGGTAAAGTGAGTATTACTTTAAAAAAAGAAATAGGTAACTGTAATAACTACGAGGTTTTTAAAATAAAATCATTTAAATAGTTTGATATTTTAGATAGCCATAAGTTCGAGGTCGGTTTTTTTTTGTTTTTAATGTTAAATAACATTTCAATTTTATTTTTTAATATTTTATATTCCGTTTTCTCATATAGTTTAAGTAGTTTATCTTTATTGTGATTAGTTGGGTGATGAGATTGCAAATTACAAAGTGTCATCCCGTAATTAAATTCATCTTTTATATTTTCATATTGATTCAGTGTTTTTTTTACTAATGGAGATTCAATAGATAGCTTTTTTTCTTCGATAATACATGAAGAGAAACTTAGCTTAGACAAAGAATCTAAAGGAGTCTTTTCCATATTTGAAACTAAGTGTTTCATCACTGTTTCAGCTTTAGTTGCCAGCCCTACAGATTTGAAAGCCTCATATAACCGATAGCTATATACACCACTTTTTATGCACGTACTTTTATTTATCTGACGCCAGCAAAGTTGTATTGCTTCTTCAAATTTTTCTAAGCTGATTAAGGCTATAATTTTAGCCTCTATGTATACATTTTTTTCTCTGTAATATTGCGGTATCGTCTCTTTAATTTTAAGAACTTCATTATATTTTGATTTTATGAGGTAATATTTTAAAGTTTCATCAAGTGTAGCCATATACAATGAATTCCATTGCTCACCTAATATTTCTTTGGTGACATTTATGGACCCTAGTTTTACTTTGCCCGTATTGTCGAGAATAGCTATTTCACCCATCAGCTTGAGGAATGCTGAGTGTTGGTTTGTCAGCTTATAAAGGCGTAATAAGTTGATTGTTGGATCGATTAAGTTTATGAGGTCTTGATTATTTCTATCTTGTAAAAATTTATCCGACCAATAAGTAATTACTCGGTGTAAAAATAATTCACTGGCTTGCGCTTCTCCTCGGTACGCTAAAATAAGCGGGTAGGCGTTAATCAGCCAATGCAGAGTTTTGTTGTCACTTGAACTCTGGTTACGAACATCTTTATCAAAAGCAAGGCACATTTCTTCGCACCAGTCTTCAAGGTTTGATAAAGAGTTTAAATCTCTCTTTTCGGTTAATCGCTTCAGCTTTGGCTTGTATGATTTGCAAACTTCAATATTCATTAGCCAATGCCTTCTTGGCTTATTTTCGTAGAAGGCGTTTCATCATTATCAATGACATTACAATAAACATCTTCTGGACTTATGAACCCTCCGACGAGTTGATCAAGCAATTCAAGGCTTGTAATTTCGATTAATCCATCATTTGTTCTGCGGGCAGTAATTGCATTTTTATCTTTTTTTATGTGGTTATGCATTGTTTATACCTTATGGCTGTGGGTAAAAAATATAGCCTATTTCCGCGATTTATTTTTACAATAATTAATACGTGATATATGCATAACTAAAATGTAACCTTAATAAAAATCAGAGACTTAAAACTTTGTGGCAATTATAATTACAGTGCGTTACTATATCCCTTGTTAAGGGAATGTTAAGGTTTAATTGCGGCTTTATTTATGTTAATCAGGTTTGGTGAATATTGTTTGGATACAGAAGAGATGTCTCTTCAAGTTAATGAGCAATCAGTTGTACTAGAACCAAAAGTATTTGCTGTA
>CESO01097508.1_pt1 | contig 11009 bp, 9 predicted proteins | sample 356341 | NCBI WGS metagenome assembly CESO01 (sample SAMEA2621812, study PRJEB7988) | marine metagenome | biome: marine biome (ENVO:00000447); feature: deep chlorophyll maximum layer (ENVO:xxxxxxxx); material: "saline water (ENVO:00002010), including plankton (ENVO:xxxxxxxx)" | depth 35 m
CGCTGCGTCACGCGCTAATTCGCCGTCTGAGGGCACCTCTTCGCCCCGCGATGCCAGATGCGCGATATAGGTGCTCAAGACTTCCCCCGCCTGCGCGGAGACCTCCTCGGGGCGCAGTGGGTCTCCGCACTCGTCGCAACACAATATCGCTCGGGTTTGCTTTCCACAGAGGCTGTGGCGGTAATATTGAGGCGGGCCATTTCCGTCGTCGAGCCAGTCATCACCCCACTGGCTCAGCGTCATGAGCACCGGATAGAGCGCGAGGCCCTTGCGGGTCAGCCGGTACTCATAGCGGGTCGGTCGCTCCATATAGGCGACGCGTGTCAGGACGCCCTCGCCGACCAGCTTCCGCAGACGTTCGGACAGCCGATGTCGCGTGACCCCGAGACTGCGTTGGAAATCGTCAAAGCGCCGTGTACCGCGAAACGCATCGCGGATAATCAGCAAGGTCCAGCGCTCACCGAGCACCGCCAGTGCGCGGGCTACGGAACAGGCCTGTTGGTCGATTTCTTCCCACTTCATGCTAAAGAGAGTGCAGGCGCCGCGCGCCAAACGCAAGCGCGGGCACCAAAGTGCCCGCGCGAATTCAATCCCTTGCGAGGACTCGATCAGCCAAACTGATTCATCGTGTTGTCATCGCCAGCAGCCTTCAGCGCTGCATCACCCGAGAAGTACTCTTTATGATCATCGCCCATGTCAGAGCCCGCCATATTTTGGTGCCTGACGCAGGCGATACTTTGACGGATCTCCTTGCGCTGTACCCCGGCCACGTAACCGAGCATGCCCGCTTCACCGAAATACTCCTTGGCGAGATTATCTGTTGAGAGCGCAGCGGTGTGATAAGTGGGCAGCGTAATGAGGTGATGGAAGATGCCCGCCTCACGCGCGCCGTCACGCTGGAAAGATTGGATTTGCCGATCCGCCTCGATCGCCAGCTCTGTCTCGTCATAACTGGCATCCATCAGCGCCTCGCGATCATAAGCTGACACGTCCTGCCCGGCTTCGGACCACGCATCAAACACCTGCTGGCGAAAGCTGAGCGTCCAATTAAAGGACGGACTGTTGTTATAGACGAGCTTGGCATCAGGTACCGCCTCACGAATGCGGTTCACCATGGCGGCGATCTGTCCCACATGAGGCTTTTCGGTCTCGATCCAGAGCAGATCGGCACCGTTTTGCAATGAAGTGATGCAGTCGAGCACCACGCGATCTTCTCCTGAACCCTTGCGAAACTGGAACAGGCCAGAGGCCAGTCGAGCGGGCCTCAGCAGTTTGCCATTGGCCTTGACCACCACGTCGCCATTGGCAATGTCATCTGCGCTCTCGATGTAGTCGCCGTCTAGGAACCCGTTATAGAGGTCGCCCAAATCCCCGGGCTCCTGCGTCACAGCAATCTGCTTGGTCAGGCCTGCGCCCAATGAATCGGTGCGCGCGACAATGACGCCGTCTTCGACACCCAGTTCCAAAAAGGCGTAGCGAATGGCTCGAATCTTGGCGATGAAGTCCGCATGGGGCACGGTGACCTTGCCGTCCTGGTGGCCACACTGCTTTTCATCAGAAACCTGATTCTCGATCTGGATAGCACAGGCCCCTGCCTCGATCATGCGACGCGCTAACAGGTAAGTCGCCTCCTCATTGCCAAAGCCTGCATCAATGTCGGCAATGATGGGCACGACGTGAGTTTGAAACTCATCGATCTGACTGATGATGCTTTTGACTTCGACCTCGTTACCGCCCTCTCGGGCCGCATCGAGAGCGCGGAACAATCCGCCCAACTCACGGGCATCGGCTTGGCGCAGAAACGTGTACAGCTCTTCAATCAGTGCAGGAACCGAGGTTTTCTCGTGCATGGACTGATCGGGCAGCGGACCAAACTCAGAGCGTAATGCAGCAATCATCCAACCCGAGAGATACAGGTACCGTTTATCGGTATTACCAAAGTGCTTCTTAATGGAGATCAGTTTTTGCTGTCCAATAAAACCGTGCCAGCAACCCAGTGACTGGGTGTAATGCGCCGGGTCATTATCGTAATCCGCCATGTCCTTGCGCATAATCGCCGCAGTGTAGCGAGCAATATCAAGCCCGGTCTTGAACCGGTTCTGAAGCCGCATGCGGGCCGCATACTCAGGACTGATATCAGACCAGCTATTGGCCTGTTCACAGCTTACTTCTAACGCTTTAATAGTCTCTGCGTATGACGACATGGTGTCTCTCCCACTGGTCGGTGTTGCGGTCAGGGCAACGTCAAGAAGCCGGCAGTCTAGGCTCCGGCCCATCATTTTCAAACCAAATAGCAGTCATATCTGCCATTCACTAAAAAAATGCCTGCGTCAGTAGGTGTAAGGCTTCTCTTTAAGTTACGGCCGTTTCACCCTAGACTCCCGCCTTTGCCCGATGCCCCGCGCAAAGGGCGTGTCTGTCAGGAGACGACAGCATGAGTGAACCGCTGGTAAGCATCATTATGGGATCTCAATCAGACTGGGAAACCATGCAGACTGCCACCACCGTTTTGACGGAGCTGGGTATTCCCTTTGAGGCCCGGGTAGTGTCGGCACACCGCACGCCGTCGAGGCTGGTCGAGTTTGCCGAGGGCGCGGCTGGGCGCGGAATTCAGGTCATCATTGCCGGCGCCGGCGGCGCGGCACATCTGGCGGGCATGGCAGCTTCCATGACTCACCTGCCCGTTATTGCGGTCCCCGTTTCCAGTAAGCAACTCAAAGGCATGGACAGTTTGCTCTCCATGGTGCAAATGCCACGCGGCGTTGCCGTAGCCTGCCAAGCCATCGGCGAACCGGGTGCCTACAACGCCGGCCTGATGGCCGCCCAGATCCTGGCCACTTCAGACCCTGCACTATCGGAGGCCGTGCAGCGCTGGAGAGCGCAACAAACTGCAAACGTACCCGACGCCGTCGACTGATGCGCATCGCCATCGCAGGATGTGGCCAATTGGCCAGAATGCTGGCCATCGCCGGCTGGGAAATGGGCCATCACTTCTCCTTCATTGCGGACCCCGGTGAGGGTACCGATTGCGTCAACGGTCTGGGTCCAATTGTCGTGTGGGATGAGCATCAACTCTCCGCAGACCTCTACGAGGCTCTCGAGTGTCCCGACGTGGTAACCGTCGAAAAAGAACACGTTAGCGTGCCGATGCTAGAGGGGCTCTCAGGCCACTGTCTGGTAGCGCCCTCTGCCGAAGCGATCAGAATTTGTCAGCATCGCGGCAGAGAAAAGACACTGCTGCAATCGCTAGGCATCGAAACCGCGCCATTTCATTTGGTTGACGATGCTTCGTCACTGATCGACGCTGTGACTGCCGTCGGTTATCCGGCCTTCGTAAAGTCCTGTGAGCAAGGGTACGACGGACAGAACCAATGGCATTTGCGAGACAGCGCCGCGCTGGAGGCCCTCGCAGGTCAAATGCACTCGCTCCCGCCACTCGTGGTCGAGGGGGCGGTCCACTTTGACAGAGAGTTATCCATGATTGCCGCGCGCGCTGTCAGCGGCGAGGTGGCGCTTTATCCGTTGGCCGAAAACCGCCATAGGGAGGGCATTCTGCTCACCTCCGAGGTGCCGGCAGCCGACGTCAGCCCGGAGACGCAGGCACAAGCGACCCATATCGCCCACAGACTACTCGAGCACTGGTCCTACGTGGGCGTGCTCTCCATTGAGCTTTTTGATGAGGGAGGCTCGCTGCGCGTGAACGAGCTGGCGCCGCGCGTACACAATAGCGGCCATTGGTCTCAAGACGCTGGCGTTACCTCTCAATTCAGTAACCATATTCGCGCCATTACGGACACCCGGCCCGGTGCCACCCAGCCCCACTGCTACGCTGGAATGCTGAACCTACTGGGACGTACGCCCGATACGGCGCTCCTGCAGTCAAACGATGTGAGCCTGCACTGGTACACAAAGTCGCTGCGTCGTCGTCGCAAAGTCGGGCACCTCAATGTGCAGGCAACAGATCGCGAGCAGTTAAAGAAGCGGTTATCTGAGCTGGAAGCGGCGCTGTACCCCGAAGGGGAACCGCTCTGAGCAAGGTGACCTGCCCTCGAGACAGCGGCGGCCGTCGAATGAGGACTCAACGAACGTCAGCGTGATCGTGCGAGCCTGAGTAGCACTAACCGTCGCGTTTTTTGTGGCGCGCTTTTTTTTCTGATTTCTTGATATGGCTCATCATGCGTCTGCGGCGTTCTACCTGACGCTGGGTCAGCTTGTTTCGCTTGCCTGCATAAGGGTTTTCTCCCGAGCGCAGTTCAATTCGAATCGGCGTGCCATGCAAATCCAGCTCACGGCGAAAGGTTTTCTCAAGATAGCGTTGATAACTCGCCGGCAACGCCGCTGTCTGCGTGCCATGCACTACCACCACGGGTGGGTTTTGCCCCCCGGCATGGGCATAACGCAATTTAACGCGCCGGCTATTCACCATGGGCGGCGGGTGAGTCGACACCGCATCCTCCAGAATCCGGGTGAGCCGTGGCGTACTCAATGAACGGGTCGCTGCGTCATGTGCGGCATGAATAGAGCCATATAGCTTACCGACTCCCGAACCATGCAACGCCGAAATAAAATGCGTGTCCGCATAATCAATAAATTGGAGCCGGCGACGCAGTTCCGAGCGAATCCAGTCGCGCTCATCAGATTCAATGCCGTCCCACTTATTTAACGCGATCACCAACGCACGGCCCGCATCGATGCACTGCCCCAACAAGTGCAGGTCCTGCTCAACGATACCCTCGTGGGCATCCAGGATCAGAATGACCACCTGTGCATCAGCAATCGCCTTGAGCGTTTTGACGATCGAAAACTTCTCTACCGCTTCCCGCACATTTTTGCGCTTACGCACGCCCGCGGTATCGATCAGCGTGTAGTGGCGTCCCCGGCGCTCATAGTCAATGTAGACACTGTCGCGGGTCGTCCCGGGCTCATCGAACACGACAACCCGCTCCTCACCCAACAGTCGGTTCACAAGGGTCGACTTGCCCACGTTGGGGCGCCCGACAATGGCGACCCGAATTGCACCGCTACTGCCTGCCTCGTCATCGGCTTCAGCCAGTGCCGCCCAGGGGGTCAGCACGTCCGCTATCAGCTTTTTGACGCCGCGGTTGTGCGTCGCCGCGATACTATGAACGTGTTCGACACCCAGCTGATAAAAATCGCTGGCGGCAATGTCTTCGCCAACACCGTCAATTTTATTCACGACGAGATGAAAAGCCTTACCCTGAGTTCGCAGGTAGGTCACCAAAGCCTCGTCACCCGGATGAAGGCCTGATCGTCCATCTACCAGTAGCAGCACGACATCGGCCTCGGCGATCGCGGCCATAGATTGATCTGCCATGGCCGCATCAATGCCCTCTTCTTCGCCCGTAATACCGCCAGTGTCGATAACGATAAAGGCGGTCTCTTCCAGTCGCCCCTGGCCGTATTGACGATCGCGGGTAAGACCGGAAAGATTCGCTACGAGTGCATCTCGACTGCGAGTTAGTTGGTTAAAGAGTGTGGATTTGCCGACGTTTGGACGGCCCACCAAGGCGAGCACGGGGAGCATGGCGTCAGTTTCGCGATTCGACGTCGTAGGCCTTGAGGCCGCCGTCGTTCGTGTAGACAAAGAGGCGATTGCCCCGCGCAATCATATCCGCCCGGGCGCCATTGGAATCGACTTTGGTGCGGCCGACAATTTCACCGTCGACCTGCGAGAGCAGATGGAGATAACCTTCGAAGTCCACCACCGCCACATAGCTGTTTACCGGGGTCGGCCTCGATAACTCGCGGAATCCGAGATCAATGTTCTGCCAACGCACTCCCTGCCCATTTCGCAGAAACGCGCTGACCGTGCCGTCGTCATCCGCAATATAGACATTGCCAAAGCCCACGCCCACGCCTGATACCGAAGATACATTTCGCTGCCATAGCCGCCGGCCTGAGCGAGTATCAATCGCAACCAATCTACCCTGATAACTCGCGACATAGAGCTCACTGCCCTGTAATGCCATGGAGCCGTCAATATCGACAATGCGCTCAATCTCGGAGCGACCCTGCGGGACTGCGACCCGCGCCTCCCAGGCAACATTACCCGAGCGAAGATTAATCGCGACCACCTTGCCGTCAGCAAATCCGGCAATGGCATTGTCGCCGAGGATCATGGGGGTACCCGTCCCCCGCAACGTCAATACCGGGACATCGCTGGTATAGGTCCAGCGCACCTCGCCGGTCTCATAGTCGAAACCCATCAGTTTGCCGTCATAGGTTTGGGCCACGACATACCGGCCATCACCCTGAGGCGCCGAGAGCACCTCACCGGAGACCCCCGTGCGCCAGACTTCTTCGCCGTTTTCGGCGGACAGTCGCATCACCAGCCCTTCGGCAGCCCCGACGAAAATCGCATCGCGGTGATGTCCCACCCCTCCAGACAGGGCGAGATCCAGATCGTTCTTCCAGCGAACCCGGCCGGTCTCGGCGTCGACGGCAGCCACCCTGCCCTCTGCCGAGGCCACATAAAGGCTATCGTCGACCAGAATGGGATTCATCTTGTAAAGACCATCACCCTGACCATCGCCAACACCACGAGACCAGCGGCTCTTGAGCTTCACCTGTTCGCTAATTTTTTGCAGCTCAACGGGCTCACGGGGATCAAAGTCATCGTCGCTGAACCAGCCTGTAACCGTGCTACAGCCTGCACTCAATGCAAAACTTGCTAACAGAATTAAGCGACTTAGCCGACTCATCAGCTGGCATCCTCTGGGGTAACAATTCCGGGTGAGGCGGGTAGACGCGTCTCAAGCGTGCGCACCTTGTTGTCAAGGACCGCACTGTACTGCCCTAACTCTGCAGCGAGATCACGACCATCGCGGTAAGCAGTGAGCGCTTCGTCAGTGCGGCCCGCAGCGAGATGAATATCGCCCTCCGCCTGCGCAAAAGCCACAGGATAAGCCTCGCTACCCTGCGCCAAAATCGCCAACGCTTCGGGCTCTTTGCCCTGTGCTGCCACCACGCGGGCCAACCGCAATTGAATTAACTGGCCAATATCCGAACGGGTATCACCGGCAGACAGTGACCAGCGCAAGGCAGATTCCGCTGCGGCCAGGTCTCCCGCTTCGACTGCAATGCGTGCCTCGAGCATGGCGCCAAAGCGCGCATAGCTCGAACCGCCGTATTCGTCCTTTAACTGCGCCGCCAACGCCTGCAGTGGCTCGGTATCGCCGCCTTCGAGCTGAATCGCCAGCATGCTGGCATAAACGTCTGAAGCTGCTTCAGCCTTTGATGCGCTAAATCCCTGATACTGCTGCCAACCGACCGTGCCCAGTACCGCCACGACTACCGCAGCGACGAGGCCCTTGCCGTTCTCATCCCACCAGCGTTTGAGGGCCTCAAGATCTGCCTCATCCTGCATATGATCTGCCACGCGCGACTCCTTTTCTCAGACGCTATGTGTTTCTGCGAGATAACCCGCCAAAAACGTTGCCAGCTCGCCATCGGCAATTGTCTGTTGCTCGGCATCGGTCCGCAGGGGTTTCAGGGTTACCTGACTGGCCGATACCTCGTCTTCACCGTAAACCAGCGCCCACGCCGCGCCACTTTTGTCGGCCCGCTTGAACTGACGCTTAAAGCTTCCCCCGCCCAAGTGCTGGACGATATCAAGATCCGGAAACTGCCGACGCAGTGCATCCAACCTCGGCAGGCTGTGTCGATAGGCGTTTGCGTCCGCCGTGACGACGTAGAGATCTGCCGGGGCCGTGACTGTAATATCCAGCGACTGCATGAGCAAGATCAGTCGCTCTAGACCCACCGCGAAACCGGCCGCGGGCGTATCCTTACCCCCGAAGGTGGACACCAGCGTATCGTAGCGCCCGCCTCCGCACACGGTACTTTGGGCCCCAAGGCGGTCGGTTGTCCATTCGAATACCGTTTTATTGTAATAGTCGAGTCCCCGCACCAGCCGCGGATTGACCCCATACGTTATACCCAGCAAATCCAACTGACTGAGCAACGCCGCGAATTCTGCCTGCGTTTCGGTATCGAGGTACTCCGACAACACCGGTGCCGATTCGAGCAACGCCTGCGTTTCAGGACTTTTACTGTCAAGAATGCGGAGCGGGTTGGTATCCAGCCGGCGTTGGCTGTCAGCGTCGAGCTGATCACGATGGCCCGACAGGTACTCGACCAGCGCCTCTCTGTAGCGAGCGCGATCGGCTGCAGAACCGATGCTGTTGATTTCGAGCTGCAGCGCATCATCCACACCCAGGCGTCGCCACAGCTGGCGACTGAGCGCAATCAGCTCGACATCCTGATCAGGCGTTGCGACCCCGAAAGCCTCCACTCCCAGCTGGTGAAACTGCCGCTGGCGACCCTTTTGGGGCCTCTCGTAGCGAAACATCGGCCCCATGTACCAAAGCCGCTGGGTGGTGAGGGCCAGATTGTGTTGCACCATCGCTCTGACACACCCTGCCGTGCCCTCGGGACGCAGAGTCATGCTGTCATCATTGCGGTCGGCAAAGCTGTACATTTCTTTTTCAACAATGTCGGTAACTTCACCGATAGAGCGGGCAAAAAGATCTGTAGATTCAATGATCGGCAATCGGATTTCAGCATAGCCATAGCTCGACAACACCTCGAGGGCCGCCGTTTCCATTGACTGCCATAAAGGCGTGTCATCGGGCAGGATGTCGACCATCCCACGTATCGCTCGGTAAGTTGTCATGCCGTGAGCGTCAGAGTGTGCTGGAAATAATGTTCGCTTCCCGCTCAGAGCGAGCGACTTCGATCGCCTCAGCGCGGTCACGAATCACGGACTCGAGGTGATCAACAAAGTCTTGATTGCTGACTTTGTGATCCGGCTCCCCGTCGATATAGATCAGGTTGCTGGGAGTCGCGCCCGTCAGCCCGACATCAGCCTCCCGCGCCTCTCCTGGCCCATTAACAATGCATCCAATCACGGCCACATCCATGGGCGTGCGCACATCCTCCAGACGATTTTCCAACTCATTCATCGTGCTGATCACATCGAAGTTCTGCCGCGAGCAGCTCGGGCAGGCAATGAAGTTGATGCCGTTGGCGCGCAACTTCAGGCTCTTCAATATTTCAAAGCCAACCTTGATCTCCTCGACCGGGTCAGCGGCCAGTGAAATGCGGATGGTATCGCCGATACCCTCCATCAACAGCATCCCAAGGCCTACCGACGATTTCACCGTTCCGCCCCGCAGGCCGCCCGCCTCAGTAATCCCGAGGTGGAGTGGCTGCTCAATCTGATTAGCCAACTTACGGTAGGCCTCGACCGCCATAAAGATCTCTGACGCTTTCACGCTGACTTTAAAATCCTGAAAGTCATGGCGGTCCAGAATCTCGACGTTTCTGAGCGCTGACTCCACCAATGCATCCGCGTTCGGCTCCGGATACTTGCGCATTAACTCCTTGCCCAAGGACCCTGCATTAACGCCAATACGAATGGGAATACCGCGATCCTGACAGGCAGCAATCACCTCTCTGACCTTCGCCTCTCGGCCGATGTTGCCAGGGTTAATCCGGAGACAGTCGACCCCGTACTCAGCGACTTTTAACGCAATTTTGTGGTCGAAGTGGATATCGGCCACGACCGGCAACCCAGCACGCGGCCTGATTTCGCGAAAGGCCTCCGCGGCTTCCATGCTCGGCACCGACACCCGGACCAGATCAGCTCCTGCCTCGGCAATCGCGCGGATTTGCGCGACGGTCGCCTCGACATCGCAGGTCTCAGTATTCGTCATACTTTGCACGGCAATAGGGGCGTCGCCACCGATGGGGACGTTACCCACCTGTATTTGTCTACTGACACGGCGCTTTATGGGTGAAGGCTGGTTCATGGCCACTATTCTCCCGCATCCGGTCTCCAGACCGGATACTTGTTATCGACTCTGACGCTCCATCCAGGCGCTGTACTCAGGCGAGTCCGGGTACAGATTACGCAATACCAACTCATAACTGCTCTGTGCATCCTGGTCGCCTGTTAAATCGGCAATTTCCAGTCCGAGTAGCAGCCCCCGCGGCGATTGCTCTGGCGAGACCGTCTTGTAGGCCCCATGATACCGCGCGGCTTCGTCAGTATCACCCGCTTCAAGACGTAGAAATCCCATTTCAAGGAGTGCCACGGGGTTGCGCCGATCCATCGATAGCGCTCGCGAAAAGGCCGCCTCAGCACCCGATGCATTACTCAGCCGCAGCCTGCACAAGCCCAGGCTCACAAAAGCCATAGGCCGACCGCTATACAGGGTATCTTCAGTGACGCGATAAAACGCGCTCTCCGCCTCGACATAGCGCCCGCGGGAATACAAAAAGGCGGCATAGTTGTTGCGTGCCCGAGAGAGCCCCGGATCTGTTTTCAGCGCCGCCTGAAATTGCGATTCAGCCATTTCAACTTCGCCAGTGCTTTGATAGACCAGCGCAAACGCTTCAAACACCTCTGCATTCTCGGGATCAATCTCCTGCGCCAGCTCGAGATTACGCTTGGCGTTCTCCCAGTCCCCCACGCCAATGTATTGACGAGCAAGCGCCACGCGCTTGTCCAGCGTGGCGTCAGGATCAGACGTCATTGGAGTGCCGCCGCTGTACTCGGTCACGCAACCGGCTAGCGCGAGGAGAATCGCCACCAAGATCCCACCGCGCAGTGCAGCGGTCACGGCACTCTGACAGGGCGATCGGACGACGCGGCTGAGATTCAGCAGCGGCTTCCTGAGGGGATAAGTTGTCATCGATCCGATTCCAACAGGCTATGGTCGCTCCGTCCAGCCCGATGACGCTCCGCGCGTCGCGTGCGGTCGACCACCTCGCCTACGAGTTGCCCGCAGGCTGCATCAATATCATCCCCTCGGGTCGTGCGCACCGTGACGACAAAACCTGCATCGGTGAGCACCTGCCAGAAGCGACTGACCGCATTACCGCTCGGGCGCTCATAGCCCGAGTTGGGGAAGTCATTAAATGGAATGAGGTTGATTTTACAGGGATAGCCTTTAAGCAACTGTGACAGTTCTTGCGCCTGCTCT
>CESO01037169.1_pt1 | contig 10991 bp, 10 predicted proteins | sample 356341 | NCBI WGS metagenome assembly CESO01 (sample SAMEA2621812, study PRJEB7988) | marine metagenome | biome: marine biome (ENVO:00000447); feature: deep chlorophyll maximum layer (ENVO:xxxxxxxx); material: "saline water (ENVO:00002010), including plankton (ENVO:xxxxxxxx)" | depth 35 m
TTGATGAAACTCCCAAGGAGGTTAAAATATTAGATGAAAATGGTAATTTAATTTTAGCTGGAGATAATGATAGAAGATTTTTTGAAGCCGCTTGGATTCACAAGTTTAATGACAAATATTATCTTTCTTATTCTACTGGTGATACTCATAAAATTGTTTATTCTATCGGTAATAATCCATATGGCCCTTTTCATTATAAAGGAGTTGTTCTGAATCCAGTTTTAGGGTGGACTAATCATCATTCAATTGTTGAAATTGATAAAAAATGGTATATATTTTTCCACGATAGTTCAATGTCTGGTGGTAAAACACATTTAAGATCAGTAAAATTTTCTGAGTTAATACATAATGATGATGGGAGTATAATACCAATAGATGCAATGGTAAAAGATAGTGATAAATAATTATTTTTTGTTAATCATTTCTATTAAGCTGAAACACCTCCAATTTTATATCATCCAAACCATCTCTATCAAATGGATATTCCATTTGGTCTTGAATATTATAAAGGGAAATAAGGAAAAAAGAAATTAAAATGACAATTGAATAAGTTAACCATTGCGGTCCCACTCCAATTCTTTCTATTATAGTTGGGGTATAAATAAACGGGAAAATATAGATAAAAATTAAACAATATGCTTTTAAACTTATTGGAGTTCTGTGAATATGAATAGCTACTAAATTATCAATTGATTCATGAACATCACGTAAAAATCTTAAAATCTTCTCTTTTCTACCTCCACCAAATAACTCACGATTCGTTTTTACAAATAAATATATTTTATTAATTGTACTATCCAATCCCTTAGTAGCGTGATTATCTTGAGAAAGATGATCAACTAATTTATCACTAATTTCAATCAAAATATTGGCTATAATATCTTTTTTATCTTGATCCATTTTATTGTTTTCATCAAACAAATTTTGAAGTGTAATTTTGCTAGCTCTAAATCTACTTAGATGTTCAAGAGCTTTTTCCCTTCTTCTAAATGCACCTCTAATTGTAAAAACTAAAGGAAAGATTATAGCGATACTTATAAAAGTTAAATCTATATTATAAGATATATTAAATTTAAAGCAGACAAACGGGACAACAAGGGTTATAATTAAAGTAATTAATGTTCTTTTATTAATTATAGTCAAATATTGATTCACAGTAATTAAAAAATTTTATATTTGGTTAAATTAAAAACAATTCTTTTACTATGCAAGAAATTAAGACCATCCTTTGTAGTATTATGTTATTTTTCTCATTAACATTCACTTACAGTCAAAATAAAATAAATAAATTATTTGAAAGCCAAGAGACTTTAGCACTTAAGTTAAGTTTTTCAAATAAAAAAGTTAAAAAAACCAATGATTCAACTTATATAGATACTGAATTATATTATAAAACAGAATCTAGTGAGTGGGTGAGTTTTCCATTAAATTTAAGGGCTAGAGGAAATTTCAGAAGAAATACTTGTTATTTTCCTCCTATAAAAATGAAAATTAGTAAATCAGTATCTAAAGAGACACTTTTTAAAGGAAATAAAAAGTTAAAATTAGTATTACCATGTAAAAATGAAAAAGATTTGAACGATAATATAATCAAAGAATACCTAGCTTATAAACTTTATGAGATTATATCTCCATATCATTTTCAAACCAGACTTGTTGATATACAATTTAGGGAAGTTAAAGGAAAAAAAGCCAAAGATTTTGAGCTTAAAGGTTTTTTAATTGAGGATGATAAAAAAGTAGCTAAGTTTCATGATGGTAAAGTTTTTGAAAGATTTATTCATCCACTCGCAATGGATGCTGATACTTCTGTCCAAAATGCCTTATTTCAATTTATGATTGGTAATACTGATTTTTCTGTAGCATATCAACACAATGGTAAATTATTATACATAAATAAAAAAATATTACCGTTACCATATGATTTTGATATGTCAGGATTAGTTAATGCTAGTTACTCCGTTGCAAATGAGACTCTTGGTATTACATCAGTAACTCAAAGAGTTTATCGAGGATTCAAAAGGGACGAAAGTTTAATGCAAAAGATCAGACAACAATTTTTAGATAAAAAAAATGAAATAATTGATACAGTTAAAAGTTTAGAAAAAGAATTCGATATTCCAAAAGAATATAATCAAGCTCTTTCTTTCGTTGAAAGTTTTTTTACAATTATTGAAAGCGATGCAAGCTTTAAATCTAAAATTTTAATGAAAGCAAGAACCAAATAAATTAATTATTTAGTACAAAAAACATTTTTTTAAATATTTCCGTATTATCATAAATACCTGAAAAAATTCCTGAGTGAGGTCCTTTTGCAAAAACAGGAATCATTACAGCAGAATGTCCAATTGTACTGAACTCAGTTTTTATTTGAAAATTCCTTCTTCTACCACTTGTTATAGCTAAACCTCCTGTTTCATGGTCTCCAGTAACAATCACAATGGTGTTTTTATCATTTTTAGTGTATTCAATTACTTTATTTATTGCTTTATCCATATCAATAAATTCAGATAATACATAATCAATATCATTTTTATGACCACCCCAATCGATTTGAGACGCTTCAATCAAGAGAAAGTAAGGATTATCTGTACCAGATAGTTTTGGTAGCATTTTTTCTACTGCATCTGAAAGATTTGGAATTCTTCCGTTTCTTATAGGATATGGATCTTCACTACTTGTAAAATAACCGATTTTATCAGATTTTGATTCCTCAAATTTTTTAATTGAATTAACTATATCATAAGAAGTCATTTCTTTTAAAAGATTTCTTTTATCTTTTCTATTTAAAAAAAATTTACGCCCTCCTCCAATAAAATAATCTACATCACTATCGCTTAATTGAAGAGCAATGTCTTCATATTGATTTCTACTTAAAACATTTGCATAAAAGGAAGCTGGAGTAGCGTGAACTATAGTTGAGGTGGCAATTATTCCAGTTTTATAACCTTTTTGTTTACTCAACTCTAAGATTGAGGTTAATTTTTGATTCCTCATACTTATTCCAACTGTTCCATTTGCAGTTTTCTCTCCACAGGCAATAGCCGTACCAGCAGCTGCAGAGTCTGTTACAAGAGCATTTGAAGAATGAGTTTTTGATAAACCTATGATTGGAAAATTCTCTAAAGCAGTTTGATTTTTTAATTTGTACATTCCAGCAGTAATTTGTGGAACTCCCATTCCATCTCCAATAATTAGAATAATATTTTTTTGAACATTATTTTGACCGAAAATTGGTATTAATGTGATAGTTAAAAGGAAAATTAATATTTTTTTCATTGTTTGGGTTTAGAATAGCTTCACAATATAATAATCATTAATATTAAATTTTAATTTTTTTAAGTACTTTTTTAGTTGCTCCCGAATTTAATTTGATATAATTATAATTAATTTCACCTAACTCTTCTCTTTTTTTCTTGTTTGATAATAAAAAATCAATTTTTTTATTAAAATCATTCGTAGATTTAACGCTTATAATTCCTCCGGCTTTAACAAGTTCTTTTACTTCATTAAAATTTTGATAATTTTTTCCTACAACAATAGGGATTTTAAATACCGCAGGTTCCATTGTATTGTGAAGCCCTCTAGTGCTCATTCCACCTCCAACATAAGCAATATCCGCATAACTGTAAATAGTACTTAATAATCCTATGGAATCTATAATTAACAGGTTAGATTTTGAATTATTAGAAGAGTTATAATTACTAAGTTTTAAATAATTAATTTTTAACTTTTTGGTAAGCTGATTAATTGTATTAATGTCAACTTTATGAGGAGCAATAATTATCTTAATATTTTTTAAAGAATTAATTTTTTTTAAAATAAGGTCATGATCCTCATCCCAAGTACTTCCCAATACAATACATGTCTTTGATGATTTAAAATCAGAAATCTGTTTATTTTTTCTAACTGAATTTTTTATTTTAAGCACTCTATCAACTCGGGTATCGCCAATCACTTTCGTGTTTTTGAATTTATGATAGTTAAGAAGGTTTTTTGATTCTATGTCTTGAACAAAAAAGTGAGTTATTTTTTTTAAAATATTAAGATACATAAAACCATAAAATTTAAAAAAAACCTGTTTTTTTCTGAAAATACTTGAAATTGAATAAATTTTAATTTTTCTTTTGTTTATTTGATTTATAAGTTCAGGCCAAAACTCATATTTAATAAGAAAAATTGCTTTTAAGTCAAATTGATCCAAAAATAAATTTATATCTTTTTTTAAATCAAAGGGAATATAGCTAACACAATCTACTAATTCATATTTTTTTTGAATGTCATATCCTGAACTTGAAAAAAAGGTTAATAATATTTTATGTTTAGTGTATTTAATCTTTACTTCTTCAATTAATGGACGGGCTTGTTCAAATTCGCCTAAAGATGCACAATGAAACCACAACACTGGATCATTTTTGGTAAACTTATTTTGTATTAGTTCTAAGATGCCCTCTCTAGTTTTTAGGAATATTTTATATTTTTTAAAAAATAAAGAAAGGATTTTAATAAATACCAATAATATTTTAATGAATAAATTATAAAACATTTTCAAAAATAGTTTATTAAATAATGACTTGAAAGAAGTTTCCTTTTTTTAAATTTGTAAAAAATATTTTTTTATGAGAAATATACAAATGGTTGATTTAAAAGGACAGTATAAAAGAATAGAAAAAGAAGTTAATAGTTCAATTATGGATGTAATAAATAATACATCTTTTATTAATGGCCCATCAGTTCATTCCTTCAAGGATGACTTAAGAAAATATTTAAATGTCAAACATGTTATAACTTGTGCTAATGGTACTGATGCTCTTCAAATATGTCTAATGGCATTAAATTTAAAATCAGGTGATGAGGTGATAACTACTGATTTCACGTTTGCATCAACTGTAGAAGTTATAAAACTTTTAGGGTTAACCCCAGTCTTAGTTGATATTGATCCATCTAGTTTTAATATTGATGTCAATAAGATTAAAGGTTTGATTACAAAAAAAACTAAAGTAATAATGCCGGTTCATTTATTTGGTAGGGTGGCAAATATGAATGAGATACTTGATATAGCAGACGAATATAATTTGAAAATTATTGAAGATAATGCCCAAGCAATGGGTGCAAGTTACATGATGAAAAATGGAAACATAGTCAAAGCTGGAACAATGGGTCAAATGTCAGCTACATCTTTTTTCCCCTCAAAAAATTTAGGAGCTTATGGAGACGGGGGAGCAATATTTACAAATGATGATAATTTAGCAAATATTATAAGTGGAATTGCAAACCACGGTATGTATGAAAGATATATGCATGACTTGGTTGGAATTAATTCAAGATTAGATTCTATTCAAGCAGCAATTTTAGGTGTTAAATTAAAACATCTTGATAAATATAATGATAGCAGAAGAGAATCTGCAAAATTATATTCTAAATTATTGTCTGATAATTCAAAAGTAATTTTACCACTGTTTCCATTAAATGAATTTTCTCATGTTTTTCATCAGTTTACGTTAAGGATAAAAAAAAATATGAGAGATGATTTAGTAAAATACCTTAATAAAAATAATATTCCATGTGGAATATATTATCCTATTCCACTTCACTCACAAAAAGCATATTCTAGTCCAAGAAATAATAACGAGAATTTTAAAATCACTAATCAATTTAGTAAAGAAGTCATTTCATTACCCATGCATTCAGAATTATCAAAAGATCAAATAGAATACATAACTAATCATATTAATAAGTTTTTTCATGAATTCAATAAATGACAATATCTCGATTAATTTTCCTAACAAGACCTCTTAAAACATTACCCGGTCCTATTTCATGAAATTCATTTGTACCATCTTTAATCATTTTCTCAACACTTTGATTCCATTTAACAGCACCTGTTAATTGTGAAGATAAATTTTTCCTAATTATCGAGGAATTTATTTCTTTTTTTGCAGAAAAGTTCTGATAAATTGGGTAAATAGGGGTTTTAATTTTTGTTTTATTTAAAGCTATTTCAAAATCATTTTTTGCATCTTCCATTAGAGGAGAATGAAAAGCTCCGTCTACCTTGAGTAAAATCGTTCTTTTTGCACCTCTCTCCTTTAACTTTTCGCACACAGTTATCACTGATTTCTCATCTCCAGAAATAACTATTTGCCCAGGACAATTAAAATTAGCAATAACAACGATACCATCTTCATTTTGACATAAATCTTCAATAATTTTCGCTTCAATTCCTAAAATGGCTGCCATAGTCCCAGGATTATTTTTACAAGCTTTTTGCATAGCGATTGATCTATGATGAACTAATTTGAGTCCATCTTCGAATGAAATTGATTTAGCTGCAACTAATGCAGAAAACTCACCTAGAGAGTGTCCAGCAACAAAGTCAGGTTTAATCGATTTTTCAATAAGTTTGAAGCTTATAATTGAATGTAAAAAAATTGCGGATTGGGTCACATTAGTTTTTTTTAGATCTTCTTCAGAACCATTGAGCATAATTTTGGACAAAGGAAAATTTAAAATTTTATCAGCTTTTTTAAAAAATTTTTCAATTAAAGTAGAATTTCCTTTAAAAGCTTTTCCCATACCAGGGAATTGAGAACCTTGACCAGGAAATAAGAATGCTTTCATTATATATTTTTTTTATATGTAATAAAACTATAAGGTAAATTGTCTAAATTGAATTTCTCTTCATATATTTTATTCCATTTACCAAAATTTATATCTGGGAAGAAAGTATCGGCTTTAAAATTATTGTGAACTCTTGTTAATTCGATGGTTTGGGCCATATTAATAAAGAGAGAATATATTTCACTACCTCCAATAATAAATGGTTGTTCATCATCTTTGGTCAATTCTATTGCTTCATGAATATTTGAAGCAATAAAGACGTTTTTGAATTTAAAATTTTTATTCTTTGTAAGAACAATATTTAATCTACCAGGTAAAGCCTTTGAAATTGATTCAAAAGTTTTTCTTCCCATTATAATTGAATGTCCCATAGTTAATTTTTTAAATCTTTTTAAATCTTCTTTAATATGCCATATTAGTTTATTATCTAACCCTAACTCATTGTTCTTTCCAATTGCAGCAATAATTGTAATATTTTTATTTTTTTTTATTTTCATAAATCATCATATTTTTAAAAAATGAGTCTAAAAATATTAATTAAATAATATAATTTTAAACAGCAACTGGGGCTTTAATTAAAGGATAGGGATCATAATTAACTAGGGTGAAATCTTCATATTTGAATTTAAATATGTTATTAATTTTGGAATTTAATATCATTTTGGGGAGTTTTTTTGGTTTTCTTGTTAATTGAATTGCAATTTGATCTTTGTGATTTTCATAAATATGCGCATCACCAAAAGTATGGATGAATTCGCCTACCTTTAAATTGCAGACTTGAGCTATCATCATAGTCAAAAGTGAATATGAAGCAATATTGAATGGCACTCCTAAAAACACATCCGCACTTCTTTGATATAGCTGACATGATAGAGTGTCATTAATTACATAAAACTGAAAAAAAGCATGACATGGAGGAAGCGCGGCTTTGTTTTCTGATACATTTTCGGAAAAACTTTTGTTTTTATCGGGTAGTACCGATGGATTCCAAGCTGAGACAATCATTCTTCTGCTTTCAGGATTAAATTTTAAAGAATTTATAACGTTTTTAATTTGATCAATATTTTCACTATTCCAGTTTCTCCATTGATGCCCATAAACAGGTCCTAAATCACCATTTTTGTCTGCCCATTCATTCCATATCCTCACGCCATTTTCTTTCAGATAATTAATATTGGTGTCACCATTTAAAAACCATAATAGTTCATAGATTACAGATTTTAAATGTATTTTTTTTGTTGTTAGTAGAGGAAACCCATCTCTTAAATTAAATCTCATTTGGTATCCAAAAATACTTTTTGTTCCAGTTCCTGTCCGGTCTTTTTTAGTAATTCCTTCTTTTTGTATTTTTTTTATTAAAGAAAAATATTGATCCATTTATTATAAAAAATTTAAACAAATTTAAAGAGTTAGTTTATAGATTTAGGATATATTTCAAATAGTTATTAAAAAAAACTTTAACAAAAAAATTATTTATTTTTTCTTTTTGATATTTCATCTCTAATTTTAACGGCCCCTTCATAGTCTTCTGACGCAACTAATTTCTTTAATAAATTTAAAAGGTTTTTATTACTTAGATTAGAAATATTTTTTGGTATAATATTTTTTGAAGTTTGGCTTTTTACAAAGTTTTCAATCCAATTTTCGTCACTCTTCAATTTATTTTTTTCATATTTATTTTCTGAGAAACTAGCTTCAGAAAGAACATTTTCAAAGGTATATATTGGCACTTTTGATCGTATTGCAATTGCTACTGCATCAGACGTTCTTGCATCAAGGACTTCTTGTTTCTTTCCTTTTTCACAAATTATATTTGCAAAAAAAATCCCATCAACTAATTTATGAATAATAACATGCTTAATTGAAATCTTATAAGAGTCCAATAAATTTTTAAATAAATCATGAGTCAAGGGTCTGGGTGGATTAACATCTTTTTCTAATCCAATAGCAATTGACTGAGCTTCGAATCCACCAATAACTATTGGCAGTTTTCTGTTTCCATCTATCTCACTCAAAATTAAGGCATAAGCTCCAGTTTGAGTTTGACTAAATGAAATCCCGAAAATTGTTAATTCAATAAGTTTCATTTAATTAATAAAAATAATCTATTTTTTTTTATGTTTAAAATAATTGTAATTATTAATTTATAATTAGTAAAAAGATTAAATTTGTTGAAATTTTAATTTATCAGTTAATATAAAAATGAGAACTATTCAGTTTAGAGAAGCAATTTGTGAAGCAATGTCTGAAGAGATGAGAAGAGATAAAAGTATCTATCTTATGGGGGAGGAAGTAGCTGAATATAATGGTGCATATAAAGCTTCAAAGGGAATGCTAGATGAGTTTGGAGATAAAAGAGTTATTGATACACCTATCTCTGAAGCAGGCTTTTCTGGAATTGGTGTAGGGTCAACAATGACAGGTAATAGGCCTATTATAGAATATATGACTTTTAATTTTGCTTTAGTAGGAATTGATCAAATAATAAATAATGCTGCTAAGATTAGGCAAATGTCAGGAGGCCAATTTCCTTGTCCAATTGTCTTTAGAGGGCCTACTGCTTCAGCAGGTCAACTAGCTGCAACTCATTCTCAGGCATTTGAAAGTTGGTATGCTAATTGCCCAGGGTTGAAAGTCATAGTGCCTTCAAATCCATTTGATGCTAAAGGTTTGCTTAAGTCAGCTATTAGAGATGACGATCCAGTTATTTTTATGGAATCTGAACAAATGTATGGCGATAAAGGTGAAGTTCCAGAGGATGAATATATTTTGCCAATTGGAGTTGCAGATATTAAAAGAACAGGTAAAGATGTTACAATTGTTTCTTTTGGAAAAATTATTAAAGAGGTTTATAAGGCATCTGAAGTTCTTGAGAAAGATGGTATTGATTGTGAAATAATTGATTTAAGAACAATAAGACCCTTAGACAATAAAACTATTTTTGCTTCTGTAAAAAAAACAAATAGGTTAGTTATTTTAGAGGAATCTTGGCCTTTTGGAAATATTTCAACTGAAATCACTTATCAAGTTCAAAATCAATTATTTGATTATTTGGATGCTCCTATTGAAAAGATTAATACTGCTGATACTCCTGCACCCTTTTCTCCTGTGTTATTAAAAGAATGGTTGCCAAATAGCCAAGATGTAATAAAATCAGTTAAAAAAGTCCTTTATCATAATAGTTAATTTTTCTCTTTAATTAAATTTTTTATTTCTCCTGTGTTTAGTTATTTTTGGCGACTAAAACCAAAGTATAAAAAATCAAAAAAAATGGAAAGCTATACAATCTATTTACCAATTATATTTTCACTAATTGGGCTATTATTTATGTATTTAAAATCAAGATGGGTTTTAAAACAAAATCCAGGCAACGAAAAAATGATAAAAATATCAAAATCTATAAAAGAAGGGGCATTAGCTTTTCTTAAAGCTGAATATAAACTCCTATTTTTTTTCGTAATAATAGCTTCAATTGGATTGTTTATAATTTCTTTTTTGGTCAATACCACAAGTTGGATGATAGTTCCAGCTTTTATGGTAGGAGCTTTTTTCTCTGCATTGGCAGGTAATATAGGAATGAGAATTGCTACAGATGCAAATTCAAGAACTGCAGAAGCAGCAAAAACCAGTTTGCCTAAAGCTTTAAATGTTTCTTTTGGAGGTGGAACTGTTATGGGATTAGGAGTAGCAGGGTTAGCCGTATTTGGACTATCATTACTTTTTTTATTTTTTATTAGCCAGTTTATGGGTACAGGTATGAGCTTTTATACTGAAATGACTATTGTTTTAGAGACTTTAGCTGGCTTTTCATTAGGTGCAGAGTCTATAGCTCTTTTTGCAAGAGTTGGAGGAGGAATTTATACTAAGGCTGCAGATGTAGGTGCAGATTTAGTTGGAAAAGTTGAGGCAGGAATTCCTGAAGACGATCCTAGAAATCCAGCAACTATTGCAGATAATGTTGGAGATAATGTTGGTGATGTTGCCGGAATGGGAGCAGATCTTTTTGGTTCATATGTTGCAACAGTTCTTGCTGCAATGGTTTTAGGAAATTATTTAATTCAAGACATGTCAGGAATGGAACAATTTCAGGATTCATTTAACAATATGGGACCAGTTATTTTACCAATTGTTATTGCAGGTGTTGGTATTATTTCGTCTATAATCGGAACATTTTTTGTAAGGATTAATGATAATTCAGCAAAAGAAAATAAAGTTCAAGCAGCATTAGATAAAGGTAACTGGATATCAATCTTAATAACATTATTTGTCATATATTTTCTTATTAGATGGATGCTTCCAGATATTATGAAAATGAAATTTTTTGGTGAAGGGTATAAGTCAATTTCTAACCTAAATGTATTTTTTTCTGC
>CESO01034430.1_pt1 | contig 10983 bp, 9 predicted proteins | sample 356341 | NCBI WGS metagenome assembly CESO01 (sample SAMEA2621812, study PRJEB7988) | marine metagenome | biome: marine biome (ENVO:00000447); feature: deep chlorophyll maximum layer (ENVO:xxxxxxxx); material: "saline water (ENVO:00002010), including plankton (ENVO:xxxxxxxx)" | depth 35 m
ATATAAGTTTCCTTCTGGAGAAGACCATTCACGACCATGTCTACCCCTTCCAATTCTCTGTTTTTTTGCCCATACAGCTGTATTAATATCGCAGCCAGAAATTGCTAACTCTTTGAGAGTTATCATTGTTGAATCTACTTCTTCATATTCAACAACTTTATAACCAGAAATTAAGTTATCTAATTTTCTCACAAAATAATAGCTTTACTGATAAAAGTTAGAAAACTAATCAAACTATCTGCATAAACTAAAAATGTTAAAATTAGCATTGAACTTATAAAAAGAATTATTTTAATGCTCTTTTTTGTCTCAATTTTAAAAGTTTCTTCTGCTTCATCTAAAAACATAACTTTCACTATATTTAAATAATAATATGCAGAAATAACACTACCCATAATACCTACTACAGCAAACCATAAATAATCAGCTATTATAACTGCCTTAAATATATAAAATTTAGCTATAAAGCCCGCAAGTGGTGGCAAACCTGCTAAAGACAGAAGGATTATACTAAAACATATTGCATAAAAAGGGTTAGATTTTGATAAGCCTGCAAAACTAGAAATATTACTTAGCATAATACTATCTTTTTCCATAGAAAGTATAAAAGCAAAACCTCCCACTGCAGATACTGTATAAACTGTAATATATAATAAAGATGCCTCTAGTCCTAGCTGACTCCCTAAACTTAATGCTAAAAATATGAATCCAATATTACTTATTGCACTATATGCCATAAGTCGCTTTATATTAATTTGCAGTAAAGCACCAAAAGCTCCTACAAATATTGATAGCATACCTAGTATTAAAATTAATTGATGCCATATAAAATGAACATCTATCAGAGCAATATATAATATTCTCATCAAAACACCAATTGCTGCTATTTTTGGCACAACCGAAAAAAATGCGGTAACAGATGTTGGGGCACCTTCATAAACATCAGGTGTCCACATGTGAAAAGGAGCAATTGATAGCTTAAAAGCAATAGAAGATAAAATTAAGACTACCGAAAAATTTAATAATAGAGAGTTATCAGAATAACCTAAAGTATTAGAACTTAGCATGGTAAATGAAGTTGTACCAGTTATTCCAAATAATAACGAGACACCATACAAAAAGAAACCAGATGCCAATGCCCCTAAAATAAAATATTTAAGTCCAGCTTCAGAGGACTTTAATGAATCTTTTTTTATAGATGCGAGGACATATAAAGCTAAAGATTGTAACTCTAAACCTAGATATAAAGTAATAAAATCATTAGAAGAAAGCATAACTAACATGCCAAGAATTGAAAAAAGTATTAACACTGGGTATTCAAAAAGGTAAAGCTTTGTCATAGTTCTATATTTTTCAGAAATTATTAGCACCATTATACCTGTCAAGATTACTAATGACTTTAAAAACACAATAAGCCTATCAGTAACTACTAAATCAAAAAAGCCTCTAGCAGCTCTGTAATCTCCCATTAAAATAATTAATAATGTTCCTAATAAACCAACTATAGAGAATATTGTAAAATATGATTGACGATTTTGCTTCTCTCCACCTGAATATACGCCTAAAGGAATAAAAACAAGAAGCCAAATAGATAAAAATATTTCAGGGAAGACTAGATTTATATCGACCCCATTTGATAAAAAATTCAATTAATTCTCCAACATATACTAATTAAGGATTCTATTATTAATAGAGCTTACTAAATTAATTACTGACTCTTTAAATTCTATAGAAAAACTTTCTGGATATACTCCAAGCCAGAAAACACCAATAATAATTGGAATAAATATTATATATTCTCTTTTATCAATATCAGTAAGTTTTTCTATATTTTTATTTCCTACGTCTCCAAATATAACTCTTTTATATAACCAGAGCATATATGCTGCTCCTAATATCATTCCTAAACCTATAGCAAATGCTAAATATCCACTTACTTTATAGGCAGCTATCAATACTAATAACTCTCCTACAAAACCACTTGTTCCAGGCAAGCCTATCGACGCAAGCATAAAAACCATAAATACTAATGCAAATTTAGGCATTACTTTTACTACACCACCATAATCTGCAATCATTCTTGTGTGCATCCTATCATATAATACACCTATACATAAAAAAAGAGCAGCAGAAACTAATCCATGACTTAGCATTTGTATTATTGCTCCATCAATACCTTCTTCTTTAAATGTAAATAGACCTATAGTTACATAACCCATATGAGCAACTGAAGAATATGCAATCAATTTTTTCATATCTTTTTGCATCAATGCTACTAAGGAAGCATAAATAATTGCTATAATTCCAAGGACAAATACTAATGGTGAATAATATTCACTTGCATTAGGAAGCATGGGGATTGAAAAACGAATAAAGCCATACCCGCCTACTTTTAATAAAACACCAGCTAAAATTACAGAACCTGCGGTTGGAGCTTCAACATGTGCATCTGGCAACCATGTATGAAAAGGCCACATTGGAGTTTTAACAGCAAATGATGCAAATAAGGCTGGCCATAATAATAATTGGAGCTGATAAGAAAAATTATGTTCTAATAATTCTCTTATATCAAATGTTCCTGAACTATATCCCATTATTATAATAGCTATTAAAAATAATACTGACCCTGCTAATGTATATAAAAAGAATTTAAAAGCCGCATAGACTCTTCTAGGACCACCCCATATACCTATAATAAGAAACATTGGTATCAATAGAGCTTCAAAGAAAATATAAAATAAAAGTAAATCTAGAGCACAAAATGTACCTATCATTAGAGATTCTAATAATAAGAATAGTATCATATACTCTTTTACTCTAAACTTAATAGATTTCCAGCTTGCTAATATACAAATAGGAATCAAAAAGGCAGATAAAACTACAAAAAGCATAGATATTCCATCAATACCTAATCTATAAGATATACCTAAAGAAGAGAATAAACTTACTTCCTCAACAAAATGAAACCCATTAGACCCCGGGAAACTTATCCAAACAAAGATAGAAAGAATAAAAACTACTATTGATGTCCACATAGCTACCATCTTAGTATTTTTATTAACTGTTCTCTCATCTCCATCTATTAAACTTATAAAAAAAGCTCCAAATAAAGGAATAAAAATCATTAATGATAAAATTGGCCAACTAGTCATTACTTATACCCAATCAAAAAATTTTAAAAACTGCCAACTAAATAAAGCAATTAAGCCAAAAAACATTGTAAAGGCATAATGGTAAACATATCCACTCTGAAATGATTTAACTTTAGAGGCAAACTTTCTACAAATATATGTAATTCCATCTGGTCCAAATTTATCTATTACTCCTATATCTCCTTTATTCCATAAAAAATTACCTATTGCTTTTAAAGGTTTGCAAAGAACTAACTCATATAATTCATCAAACCAAAATTTATTTTTAGATACTTTATATAAGAACAGAACTTTATTTGAAAATAAAGAAGGAAGGTTTGTATTTCTAATATAAAACAGCCATGCAAGAATTATACCTAGCAAAGCTACTATTATAGGAGATAGTTTAACTAGAAGTGGAACATGGTGTGCATTTACTAAAGCTTTATGATTATCTAATATTAAAATAGCTCCCTGCCAAAAATCGTGATGCGTATCTACCATTGGATAACCAAGCCAACCTGATAGAACAGCTCCAATTGATAAAACAAACAAGGGAATTAATATATATAAAGGTGATTCATGAGCTTTACTAATATCACTTCTAGGGCTGCCATGAAAAACCATAAATAATATTTTCCACGAATAAAAAGCCGTTAAAAATGCTGCTAATAAGCCTAAGTAAAAAGCAATATATCCATTAAAACTATGATGACCCCAAGCAGCTTCTAATATAATATCTTTTGAAAAGAATCCCGCAAATGGAGGAAGACCAGCTAAAGCTAAAGATCCTATCCACATGGCTGCACATGTATAAGGTAAAGCTCTAGCTAGACCTCCCATTTTTCTTATATCTTGCTCGTCTGACATAGCATGAATAATAGATCCTGCTCCTAAAAAAAGTAAGGCCTTAAAAAAGGCATGTGTAACTAGATGGAACATTCCAGCAGAATATGCAGAAACCCCACAAGCAAAAAACATATAACCCAATTGACTGCAAGTTGAGTAGGCAATAATCTTCTTTATATCGTTTTGAGATATTGCAATGAAGGCTGCAAATATTGAAGTTAAAGCTCCAACAAGAATAACAAAATTAAGTGCTACAGGAGCATATTCAAATAAAGGAGAACATCTGGAAACTAGAAATACACCGGCCGTTACCATAGTAGCAGCATGTATTAATGCAGATACAGGTGTTGGACCTTCCATTGCATCAGCTAACCATGTGTGAAGTCCAATTTGGGCTGATTTACCCATTGCCCCTATAAATAGTAAAAAACAGATTATTTCTATACAAGGAACCGTATAATTAAATAGTGTAATATTAAAATTTAATATTGAAGGGACACTCTTAAAAACAATATCATAATCTAAACTACCAGTTATAAAATAAATGGCCGCAATACCTAGTATTAATCCTAGATCTCCAACCCTGTTAACTAAAAATGCCTTAATAGCTGCTGCATTTGCACTTTGTTTTTTAAACCAAAAACCTATTAACAAATATGAGCACAATCCAACCCCTTCCCACCCAAAAAAAAGTTGTAAGAAATTATTTGAAGTTACTAACATTAGCATCGCAAAAGTAAACAAAGATAAGTAAGAAAAAAATCTTGCTTTATGAGGGTCATGGTCCATGTAACCAATAGAATATATATGTACTAAAGTAGATACAAGCATAACTACCAACTGCATCATAGCGCTTAACATATCAAACCTTAAAGCCCAGCTAACTTTAAGATTTCCAGAATTTATCCAATTACCCAATATAATTGTATAAGAATCTCCAGATATAGCATTAAAAAGTAATATCACTGAAAAAATAAAAGACACTAAACATAAAATTGTTGGAACCCATAGAACACCTTTTTTTCCAAGAAATGATGGGAAAAGCCCACTGAGTAAAGAGCCTATTAATGGTAAAAATACTAAAAGTGTGAGCATATCAACCTTTCATACTATTAGCATCGTCAACAGCTATAGTTCCTCTAGACCTAAAGAAGACGACCAAAATAGCTAAGCCTATTGCCGCTTCTGCGGCTGCTACTGTTAATATAAATAGAGCAAATACTTGACCTAAAATAATATTTAAATGAGTTGAAAAGGCAATAAAATTAATATTTACAGCCAAAAGCATAAGTTCTATAGACATTAATATTATAATTAGATTTTTTCTATTAAGAAATACACCAAATATACCGATTGTAAATATTATAGATGCTAAAATTAAATAATGTGTAAGGCTTATTTGATACATTATTATATTCCTTTTCCAATTTCTACTTTTTTAATTTCTAAAGTATCTTCCTTATTTCTAAGAATCTGCTCTACAGTATCTTGGTTTTTTGAATTATCTCTCTTTCTATGAGTCAATACTATTGCACCTATCATAGCTACTAAAAGAATTAAACCTGCACATTGGAATAAATAAATATAATTTGTATATAACACTTTCCCTAATGCTCTTGTATTCTCTTCTTCTCCTAAAACAAGAAATAATTGATTACCTGGCTGATTATCAATGCCATATCTCATTCCAACAAAAGAAAAAACAATCTCTGCTAATAAAACCCCTCCAATAATTATCCCTAAAGGAGCATTTTTAATCATTCCTTTTCTTAAGGTTTTAAAGTCTATATTTAACATCATAACTACAAATAAAAATAATACAGCTACAGCTCCAACATAAACAACTAAAAGAAGCATAGCTAAGAACTCAGCACCCATTATAATAAAAAGTCCTGTTGCATTAAAAAAAGCAAGAATTAGAAAAAATACTGAATGAACAGGATTTCTTGTAACTATTACCATAATAGATGAAACTACTAAAATTATACCAAATGTATAAAAGAAAAAAGGAAGCATTTTTATTAAACCTTAGCTATTACTTAAATTGTTTATCTACATGAATATTTTTTGATAAAACAGATTCCCATCTATCTCCGTTTTCTAAAAGCTTGGCCTTATCATATAATAATTCTGATCTAGTTTCTTTTGCAAACTCATAATTTGGCCCTTGAACAATAGCATCAACAGGACAAGCTTCTTCACATAATCCACAGTAAATACATTTTGTCATATCAATATCATATCTAGTTGTTCTTCTACTATCATCTTCTCTTGGCTCAGATTCAATTGTAATAGCTAGTGCGGGGCAAACGGCCTCACATAGCTTACAAGCTATACACCGTTCTTCTCCATTTGGGTAACGCCTAAGAGCATGTTCTCCTCTAAAACGGGGGCTTAATTTACCTTTTTCAAATGGATAGTTTATTGTTACAGGTTTCCTAAACATATATTTTAATGTTAAAAACATACCAGAACAAAGTTCTCCTAAAATCATGAACCATATAGACCTATATATTTTTTTCAAAGACCGTACCCCTTAACCACTAACTGGCAGTAAGTTAAATATTATTAAAAAACCCGAAGTTAAAACAACCCACAATAAAGAAAAAGGTAAAAATACTTTCCATCCGATTCTCATGAGTTGATCATACCTAAACCTTGGAAAAGTTGCTCTTACCCATAAAAATACAAACAGCATTAAAGATGTTTTCAAAGAAAACCATATAAAACCCGGAATAATATTAAGTATAGATATATTAAATGGAGCTAGCCATCCTCCTAAAAATAATATAGTTGCCATACCACTCATCATAATCATAGCTGCATACTCACCAAGGAAAAACATTGCAAATAACATTGAAGAATATTCTGTAAAATAACCTCCAACTAAGGACGATTCATCTTCTGGCAAATCAAAAGGTGCTCTATTAGTTTCAGCCAATGCAGAAATAAAAAAAACTACAAACATAGGAAATAATGGAAATACAAACCATGTAGATTTTTGAGCATAAACAATTTCTGATAAATTCAATGATCCTACACATACTAAAACTGTGACAATAACTAGCCCTATAGATACTTCATATGATACCATCTGTGCTGCTGATCTAAGCGCTCCCATAAATGCATATTTAGAATTACTGGCCCAACCAGCCATTATAATTCCATAAACCGATAATGAAGATACTGCAAAAAGATATAGAATGCCCACATTAATATTAGAAATCACCCAGCCATCTGATATAGGTATGACTGCCCAAGCCGCAATAGATAGAGAAAAAGCAATCATAGGAGCAAGTAAAAAAACTATTTTATTTGATACAGTAGGAAATATAGTTTCTTTAGAGAATAGTTTAAGTCCATCCGCTAAAGGCTGTAAAAGGCCAAAAGGACCTACCACATTAGGACCCTTTCTTAATTGAACTGATGCAATAACTTTTCTTTCTGCATAAGTTAAGAATGCAACTATTACCAGTAAAGGTACAACTAAAGCAATTATTTTTAGCATGATAATTAAAAACGTAATGAAATTCTGGCTATATAAAAAATCTATCATTTTTTAACCATTTCACTTTTTGATATAGAGCACTTGGCCATAGTTTCAGAAGCTCTAGAAATAGGACAAGTCATAAAATAATTAATCTTTTTTGGCTCTAAAATTTCATTTAATAGTTTTATTGATACATTGCCTATATCATTAAAATCACCTTGAATTAAAGAGTTTTCAATTATTAAGGATTTATTGATTTTTGACATCCTTTCTCTAAGCTCAAATATATTATCATAAGGAAGTGTTTTATTAACATAGCTAGAAAATGCTCTAATTATTTTCCAATCTTCCCTTGCCTCACCTGGCGGAGAAACAGCTACATTAGTTCTTTGCACCCTGCCCTCTGTATTTAAGTAAGTTGCATCTTTCTCAGTATATGCAGAACCAGGTAGAATTAAATCTGCGCTTTCTGCACCTATATCGCCATGGTGGCCTTGATAAACAATAAATGTATTATTTTTATTACTAAAGTTTTGTTCATCTGAACCTAATAACCAAAGTAATTTAATATCATTTTTACTAACACCTTCTATTATGCCTTTAGTATTTAAACCTTTATTAAAAGGAACAAAACCAATTTCTAAAGCACCTACTCTACTAGCTGCATAATGCAAAATTGCTAAACCATTCCATTTATTTGAAAATGAATTATATTTCTTTGCTACCTCTCTTAATCTGCCTAATATACCAGATCCGTCTTTTCTATTTAAAACATTTTCTCCTATAATAAATAAAGGCTTACTAGAAGAATCTAATATTTTATTATATGAGTGTTTACCTTTATATATTTGATCTATTATATCAATATCATTTCCTAATTCTTCTATAGGGTAACTAGAAGGATCCCCTCCTCCAATTCTTGAAATTTTCAACCCTTTTGCAAGCCAAGTTTTTCTTATACGCGCATCTAACAATGCTGCTTCGTATCTCGGTTGACTTCCAATAATTAATATTGAATCACATTCTTCAATACTTGATATAGTTGGATTAAATAACCACCCACTTCTATTTTTTATCTCCGTAGGCAACGTTGATCCCATAGGTCTACAATCAATATTCTCTACATTAAATTGCGCCATCAAGTCTTTTAAAGCAACCACAGATTCTAAACATGCTTGATCTCCAACTAAAGCGCCTATTTCTGTAGATTTTATACTTTTAATCTTTTCGGCTAATGTTTTAAAAGCTTCATCCCATGAGCAAGCCACTAAATGACCTTTTATATTTTTTTTATAAGGAGCATCTAATCTTTGGTTAACCAAACCATCTATTGCAAATCTAGACTTATCCCCTAACCATTCTTCGTTAATGTCTTCATTTAATCTTGGCAAAACTCTTAGAACTTCCCCATTTTTGCAACCTACTTCAATAGCTGAACCTAATCCATCAAGCACATCAATACTATTTATTTTAGTTAATTCCCATGGCCTTGCCTTAAAAGCATAAGGGGAAGAAGTTAATGCGCCTACTGGGCAAAGATCAATAATATTTCCTGACAATTCTCCACCTAGACCATTTGGAGAGTCAGTTATTATTTCCATATCCTCTCCTCTTCCTATTGCACCTAAATCATGAACACCTGCAACTTCATCCATAAACCTTACACACCTAGTACAGTGAATACATCTTGTCATAGTAGTTTTAATTAATGGTCCAAAAGGCTTATTATCTACAGCCCTTTTATCTTCTTCATATCTAGTTTCTCCTCTACCATAAAATAATGCCTGATCTTGTAAATCACATTCTCCACCCTGATCACATATAGGACAATCTAAAGGATGATTTATTAGTAAAAACTCCATTACCCCTTCTCTTGCAATTTTTACTTTATCTGATTTAGTAATTATTTTCATACCTTCAGCTGCCGGCATTGCACAACTTGCAACTGGCTTAGGGGCTCCTTCTACCTCGACTAAACACATTCGGCAATTTCCTGCTATAGATAACCTTTCATGAAAACAAAAACGAGGTATTTCCTCTCCTATTTTTTCGCACGCTTGCATAACTGTTGATCCATCAGCTACTTCTACTTCTTTATCATCTACAAATAGTTTTACCAATTAATTATACCTACTCAGCCGCTCTAAAATTTAAATTTTTATAATTGTTGATTCTTTTTTCTATTTCAGGTCTAAAGTGCTTAATTAGACCTTGAACTGGCCATGCTGCAGCATCTCCTAAAGCGCAAATTGTATGGCCTTCCATTTGATCACATACATTTTGTAAAGCATCAATATCTTTTAAATTAGCATTACCATGTATCAATCTTTCCATAGATCGCATTACCCATCCCGTTCCTTCTCTGCATGGAGTGCATTGTCCGCACGATTCATGCTTATAAAATTTTGATAATCTCCAAATAGCTTTTATTATATCAGTCGATTTATCCATTACGATCACTCCGGCTGTTCCTAAACCTGTACCTTCGCTTTTTAAAGAATCAAAATCCATATTAACAGTATTGCATACACTAGCAGGTATTAATGGAGTTGAAGAACCACCTGGTATAACAGCTAACAAATTATCCCACCCTCCAATTACACCTCCTGCATGTTTTTCCAGAAGCTCTTTTAGAGAAATTCCCATCTCTTCTTCTACAACGCAAGGATGATTTACATGACCAGAAATACAAAAAAGTTTAGTACCGGTATTATTTTTATTACCTAAAGAAGAGAACCAACTTGACCCTCTTCTCAAAATTGTTGGAACGACAGCTACAGTTTCTACATTAGAAACTGTAGTAGGACAACCATAAAGCCCTGCATTTGCTGGAAAAGGAGGCTTTAATCTAGGCTGCCCCTTCTTACCTTCTAGACTTTCTAATAATGCAGTTTCTTCTCCACAGATGTATGCTCCAGCACCTCTATGAAGAGTAATATCAAATGAAAATCCTGAATTACATGCATTTTTTCCTAAATAACCTTTTTTATATGCTTCGGTTATGGCATCATTCAAAACTCTAGCTTCCTCTACGAATTCACCTCTTATATAAATGAAACCATGATTAGCTTGCATTGCAAAACCTGCTATAAGAGTCCCTTCTATTAACTTATGTGGCTCATTTCTCATTATTTCTCTATCTTTACAAGTTCCTGGCTCACTCTCATCTGCATTTATTACTATATAATGAGGCTTTGCTTTAACCTTAGGCATAAATGACCACTTTAAACCTGTTGGAAAACCAGCACCTCCTCTTCCCCTCAATTCCGATGCTTTTACTTCATTGATAATCCATTCACTTCCTTTATCTAATAAAGATTTAGTATTATCCCAATCTCCTCTTTTTTCACTTTTAGCTATACTATTACCATCAAACCCATAAAGGTCACTAAATATAATATTTTCAGATGAAATCATTATGCTACCACCTTAATTCTTTTAGGCTCTGAGCCTTTTCTATTAGACTGTGGTCCAATTTTAGGCTGTTTATCTTTTTTTAAATCTTCTATAATA
>CESO01013385.1_pt1 | contig 10973 bp, 9 predicted proteins | sample 356341 | NCBI WGS metagenome assembly CESO01 (sample SAMEA2621812, study PRJEB7988) | marine metagenome | biome: marine biome (ENVO:00000447); feature: deep chlorophyll maximum layer (ENVO:xxxxxxxx); material: "saline water (ENVO:00002010), including plankton (ENVO:xxxxxxxx)" | depth 35 m
AAACACAAATGCAACACGTAATAGATTCTTAAATATAGTTAACCCATACTTAGAAGGTGTACAACAAAAACAAGGACTATTCTCATTTAGAGTACAAATGGATGAAAATAATAACACAGCAGATGTAGTAGATAGAAATCAATTAGTAGGCGCTATTTTCTTACAACCAACTAAAACAGCTGAATTTATAGTTCTTGATTTTAATGTGTTACCTACTGGAGCAACTTTCGAATAAGAACTTAAAGATTATATATTTATAATAGAATAAAAACAACAAACGATGGCAATATTAGATACAAACGAAATCATGTTCACAGCATTTGAACCTAAATTACAAAATAGGTTTATAATGTACATTGACGGAATCCCAGCTTACTTAATTAAAAAAGTAGCTCGCCCAAGTATTTCATTTGGGGAAGTAGTTCTTGATCACATCAACGTGAAAAGAAAAATCAAAGGTAAAGCAAATTGGGAAAACATTACATGTGATCTTTATGATCCAGTAACACCTTCAGGTGCACAAGCAGTAATGGAATGGGTTCGTTTGTCACATGAGTCAGTTACAGGTAGAGATGGTTATTCTGATTTCTATAAAAAAGATGTTAGAATCAACGCATTAGGGCCAGTAGGTGATATTGTTGAAGAATGGATTTTAAAAGGTGCTTACGTACAAAATGCTAACTTTGGTGACATGGATTGGACATCAGATACACCCGCAAACATTAGTTTAACAATAGTAATGGATTATGCCATCCTAAATTACTAAAAATATACTTCTCTCCCGAAGTTGCGAGGCTGGACGTCATTTTATGACGTCCTTTCTTTTTTTTATATATGTATATCTGAACTAGTTTTAATTTAATAACGTTATGGAACAACAATTCCCAACCGAAATGGTTACCTTACCCTCTAAAGGTTTATTATATCCAGAAGGGAGTCTTTTAAAAAAAGGCGAAATCGAAATGAAATATATGACTGCTCGTGAAGAAGACATCTTGACGAACCAAAATTTAATTAAAAATGGCACAGTAATAGATAAACTACTCCAAGCATTAATTATTACACCTATAAATTACAACGATTTACTTACAGGTGATAAAAATGCAATTTTAATTGCTGCCCGTATTTTAGGGTATGGTAGTGAATATGAATTTCAGTATAATAATGAAACAGTAGAAATAGATCTTACAAAAGTTAAAGATAAACCATTAGATGAATCATTAATTACTGAAAATAAAAATGAATTTTCATTTACATTACCTGCTTCTAAAGTAAATATTACATTTAAACTTTTAACTCATGGAGATGAAGTTAATATTGACAATGAAATTAAAGGACTAAAAAAGATCAATAAACAATTATCAACAGATTTATCTACAAGAATAAAACATCTAATTACTTCAATAAATGGTAATTATGAAAAAAAAGTTGTTCGTGAATTTGTAGATACCCAATTACTTGCAAGAGATTCAAGAGCTTTAAGAAAGTATATAAATAAAGTACAACCAGACGTAGATTTATCTTACGACTATGAAAACGATAATGGAGATATAATTAATATTCCTATTCCTATCGGTGTTAACTTTTTTTGGCCTGACGCCTGAGTATAGAGGCTTATTATTTACTCAAATACATGATTTAGTGTACCATGGTGGTGGTGGATTTATACACTCAGAAGTATATAATATGCCTATTTGGATGAGAAGATATCATATCCAAAAAATTAATGAATATAATAAAAAACAGCAAGAAATAATAGATAAACAAAAAGGTAAGTCTAATATAGGTGATGGTAAACCATCTCGACCTAATATAAATCCTTCTTCTACATATAATTTTTAATAAAGGTGCGTAAGCACCTTTTATTTTTTTATATTTATATATGATATAATAAACTTTAGTAATGGCAGATCTTGAACAAACAAAAGAAGAAATAAAAGCTTTAAATGATGAAATAGAAAGTTTATCATCAAAGTTTACAAATCAACTTAATTTAGATGATTTAGATGAATCTTCACGAAGAGTTGCAGATAGATTTGCAAAAGATATTTCTAAATCTACTAGTAAAATTGTAAATGATTTTACTAAACAAGATGGCATTTTAGCTAAAATTAACCAAAAAACAAATGCAAGTAAAGATATTAGTAAAGAAATTATTAAAAATGAAGCTAGAAAAAACACCCTTTTAAGAAATGCGGATTTACTAAGAAAACAGGGTGTTATATTAGATGAAGAATCTTTAGCTTTACTTGTAGATGCTGTAGATAAAAATATAAAAAACCTTAATGTTATAAAAGAAAAAAATATAGCAGCTCAAAAAGAAAGAGATTTCTTAAATGAAGGTCTTGAAAAACTAAAAGAACAATACACAGCTACTAGGCTAGCACGCCTTGCATTAGTTGCAGTAGGTAAAGCTATATTAGATGCTAATAAATCAGTTACTGAATTACAAAAACAATTAGGAATTAGTACCCTAAAAGCTACAGGATTAAGATTTCAATTATCTGCAGCTGCATTTTCAGCTAATGATTTAAGGGTAACTACAGAAACATTAATAGGTGCTCAAACAGAATTAAATAAAAGTTTTCAAACAGCAGCTCTATTTAGTAATGAAATAGCAGTAGGGGCAGCTTCTGCATTAGATGCTCAATTAATGTCAGGAGAAGCTGTATCCCAATTAGCAGGGGATGCCGCTCGTTTAGGCCAAACATTTGATGAGTCTCTTAAAACCCAAGAAAACGCAGTAAATGCCATAAATTCTCAAACAGGAGCTCAAATAAGTTTACAAACTGTTTTAGAAGCTTCTAACCAAGTGTCGGGTCAAATTAGAGCCCAATTAGGTGCCAATCCTGAAGCAATAGCAAGAGCAGTAACACAAGCAAAAGCATTAGGATTTGAATTAGAACAAATTGCAGCATCAGGAGAAGCTTTATTAAATTTTGAATCATCAATTGAAAATGAATTACAAGCAGAATTACTTACAGGAAAACAATTAAACTTAGAAAGAGCTAGACTAGCAGCTTTAACAGGAGATTTAGAAACTCTTACATCAGAAATATCAGCAAATGTAGGAGATTTTAATGATTTTACTTCTATGAATGTTCTTCAACAACAAGCTATAGCTTCTGCTGTTGGTATGACAGCTGATGAACTAGCTAATTCATTAATAACAGAAGAAAATCGAGCTCAATTATTACAAGATGCAATTGCTAGTGGAAATGATCAATCTGTCCAACAATTAAAAGCATTAGACACACAAGAAAAATTTGCAAAAGTTTTAGAACAAGCAAAAGGATTACTTATAGATATAGCTACTATTTTTTCACCTATAGTAGACGTTATTGGTCTTATGGCTGAAGGTATGGGTCATGTAGTGGGGAAAATATTATTAGTAGGTGGTGCTCTTGCTTCTATAATTCCCTTATATAAAACTTTAAAAGGTCTTCAACTAATGACTTCTATTGGAGCAATATTTCAGTCAAATGCTAAATTTGGTCCCCTAGGAATAGCAGCATCCTTAGCAGGTGTATTAACTATGGTAGGAGCTATAAATAAATTTGCTACTGCAGATGATATGGCATATGGTAATAATATGCTTGTAACTAAAAATAAAGGAACAATAGCTCTAAATAACAATGATAGTGTTATAGCGGGAACAAATCTTTTGGGGGGAGGAGAAAGAGAAAAATTCGATTATAATAAAATGGCTAGCGCAATGTCTCAAGTTCAAATTAGTACTTCAACAGTATATGATTCATTTAGTTCTAAAAACCAATCAGCTAATCATGGTTCTTATCAAAGTGATGCAAGACATCAAACGAGGTTCGCTTAACTTTATATTTATAACTAAAACACAATATTATGTCATTATTAAATAGAAAAAGTAACTTAGATTTAGTAGGTCAATTTGCAAAACCTGAAATACAAGATTCATTAACTTCTCAAGTTTTAAGTCCAGATGGAGTACAACAAGATGAAATGGTAGGACATTTTAATAACATAACTCCTAGTATGTTTGCTTTAGGACCTGAACCATCAGTTCAACCTAATCAGATAGACACAATTCATGAAAGAAACTTAGAAAGTGTTTACACAAGTCAAACAAACCCACAAGCAAAATATGGAGCAGGACAACCAGGTGGTACTTGGCCCTCATTATTTTCATCAAATTTAGACATTCCCGGTAATCCAGCAGGAAATGATATTCTTTCACAATATATAGATAATCTACCTAAATAATGGCATTAAGAGATCTTCAGTCAGATTTAACTAATTTAGATTTTGGTAAAGGTACTGCTTTTGATAGACCTAACCAAGGCTTTAGTAATCAACCTTTTGTAAAAAGAACAATCAATTATGATAATTCTATTGATTCACTTACAGATGGTTTAGTTAGAGGTGGTATACTTACTGCTACTGAAAGATCTCTTCAAGATGTAAAAAGAATAACTAAGTTTTTTTTAACATCCCAAGGTTTAGGTTTTTTAACTAAACAAACAGGTCTCCAATTATCAAATCCTATAATTAGAACAAAAGCTAAAGCTGTAGGAGAAGAAGGTGATAATATTATTGATAGAATAGGAGATTTTGTTTCTAATATAGAAGGTTCTAAATCAGATCAAAGATTATATAATTTAGGAGCAAATACTTTAGCATCAATAGCAGGATCTGCTGCAGGTATCCGTTTTAAAAGAGAAGGTATAACACCACTATCTGATCCTGAAAAATTCGAAGGATATGTTAATGATATAGAATTAACTCAGGAAAATTCATCTAATAATAGATTAATAGGATTATTAAATGATCATATAATAAATATAGATTCAGAAAATATATTATTTGAATATAATGGAGGACCTGATTCAGTATATGGTTTAGGCCAAACTACCATTAATAAATATGTAAACACATCTATACAATCTCAACTCCAAATCCCTTCATCTCCTGATGGAGTTACTGACAGTCAATTAGAAGAATTAGATGCATTAGCTAATAGAACAGACCCGGGTTTAATGGGAGATTCAGCTGAAGGTGTAGTTTCTGAAGAAGATCAAGTATTAAATCCTTTAGATAAATTATCAAAATTATTACCTCCTAGAGGTATAGGTGGTAAAGATCGAACTAAAAGACTCCATAAAAGTATATCTGAATACCATGTAAGTTATAATGGAAAATCAGATGCTGTTAACTTAAAAGAAATCCAAAAAGACCAATCAGCATATAATGAAAATGATGATTTTATTCCTTTTAGATTTGAGGCAGTTAACACAGATAATCCTTTAAAGTCAGATTATGTAATATTTAGAGCATTTTTAGATGGATTTAATGACAATTACAATGCAAATCATAATTCATTTAATTATAATGGTAGAGGAGAAACATTCTACACTTACAATGGATTTACACGTAATATAGATTTTAGTTTTAAAATAGCAGCTCAATCAAAAGTAGAAATCCTCCCCCTATACACTAAATTAAATTATCTAGTTTCTAATGCTGCCCCCGAATATAGTGATGTAGGTAGAATGAGAACACCATTCATAAAATTAACTGTAGGCGATTGGTGTAATAGAGTACCAGGTGTTTTAAATACAATAGCATTATCATGGCAAAAAGATTACCCATGGCAAATTAAAAATAATGAAAATATATTAATGTTACCTCATGTGTTAGATGTAAATGTTCAATTTACCCCAATTCATAATTTCTTACCAGAAAAATCTATAAATTCTCAATTTTTTAATTTAACAGGAGCAAATGCCTAGTAGACTAAATTACATAGCAAAAAAAAGAACCGATAATAAAAATTATTATCGAAATCTTAAATATCCTGAAATTCCCCTATCTATAAATGATTTATATGTTACTACAACCGTAGGTGATAGATTAGACACATTGGCAAATCAATTTTTGGGAAATGTGGATTTATGGTGGATCATTACTACAGCTAACCCAGATGTTATAAGAAGAGACAGTTTTAATTTAAATCCAGGTATGGAAATAAGAATCCCTAACAACATTCAAGGTGTAATAGAAGCATTCGAAGCATTAAATAAATAGTTATGTCTATATTTAAAGAAACCTTTCGAGATTTTGTTTTTAATCAATTAAAAATAAGAGAAGCAGCCCTAAATCAAAATTCAGGTCGTCTATTAGGTAGACCTAAAGTCAAAGATTTTATAGGTGAGGCCCCCACTCTTGATGCTGGTGCTTTTTATACAAATACAACTTCAAGACAATGTGTTATTAGAATGTCTTCAGGTGTAGATTTAAAAGAAGATAATACTTTATTAGATGCTAATGAAAAAGAAGGAGGAAATTTAAAAGGAGAAGGATTAGCTATCCGTTATATGCTTGAAGGAGGTATTCCTGCTAAAGATGTAGATTTTATAAATAATAGAGGAAACGATAAAGGTACTCCTGAAAACCCTATTAAAATTATCCCTAGAGGTAGAGGAACAAGACAATTTACTAAAGGAGGAAGTAAATCTAACCAATATGGTTCAGCCTATGGTGATCCTTACATTCGTTCAGATGCATCAGACGGTTTTGGTATAGTACCCATGCCCGGAATCATAGATGCCGAAATTAGAACAAAAACCGCCTATGGTTCTTTAAGAGATGCAAAAATTAATTTTGTATGCCACAATAGACGACAACTTGATGTTTTAGATGCTCTTTACATGAGACCAGGTATGCCTATTCTTTTAGAATGGGGCTGGGATCCTTACATAAGTAATTTAGGTAAAAGAGAAAGTTATTTTCCCTACTTATGGGAATGGTTTGATCAAAATTCTTCTATAAATGATATAAATAAAATTATCCACACAAGAATTAAAGCAGCAGGGGGTAATTATGATGGTTTTGTTGGGTATGTTAAAAATTTTGAAATTACTTCTAGACCAGATGGGGGGTATGATTGTACTACTGAATTAGCTGCAATGGGTGAAACATTAGAAGGTTTAAAAGGTAAAAGTAGTGGTTTTACTCTTGAAGGTGTAGGTAATACTAATGTTGAAGTAGATAATCTTGAATTCATATTAAAAATGCTAAGAGAATGGGCAGAAATTATAGATGTAATTGAATATATAGAAAATTATCAAAATAATGTAAAATATGATTTTCTTAATATAGAAAATAATTCTTTATTTACCCCAAATCTTGCAAAATTTATTCAATTAGTAAATGATAAAATAGTTCCAGAATTAGGAAAAAAACAATTTTCTGAAGATATAGATTTTTTAGAAGAACAAGAAAATTTAAAAGATGGTAATAAATTAAATGATAAAACAAAAAGAGGTGTTGTATATCTTAAAGAAATATTAGATCCCTACATTATATATAAAGGTGAAGCTCTCGGATTAAAAGGAGATGAAGAAGTTGACAGAACAGGTGTTAAATCATCTGAATATTATATAAAATGGGAACTTTTATCTATATTTTTAAATAAATTAGTATTTAATACATACCAAGAAGGAGCAAAAATATCTCCTCTTACTGAAATTACATGGTTAGATGAAGCACCTAATATAGGACCTAAATTGCCTTTACAATATTCTAAATATACCTTTAAAAATGATGCCAATATTGAAATTCCAATAGACTCATACTTAGATAGTTATGGTAGGTTTACTACACAAGGATACTCAGAATTTATAAAAGTAAATATATCTGACTTAATGGATATGAGTGTAGACCCCTTTATATGTTTACTTCCTCATCAATTAGATAAATTTAGTGGTAATTTAAATAGAAACTCTAAATATGAACAAGATAGAACTAATGCTAAAAATGCACAACGAATAGTAGAAGTAGACAACGGGAGAAATATAAGTGATATTTTTATTGGTCTAGATTATTTAGTAGAATTATATAAAAAGACAAGATATAAAGGAGATGAAATAAATGAAGATTTTAATTTATTTACATTCTTACAAACTATATGGGAAAAAGATATAAATAATGCATGTGTAGGTACTCATAATTTTATTATACACACAGAAAAAACTAGGGGAAATATTCTAAGAATAATAGACATACAATTAAATACAAGTCTACAACCAGAAGATTTATATAAATTTAAAACTCACGGCAAAGAATCAATAGTAAGAGATTTTAATTATAACACTACAATAGACAGTAAATTAAGTTCTACAGTTGCAATTGCTGCTCAATCACCTAATTCAATAGGTGATTTAGATGCAGTATCATTTGCAGCATTTAATAGAAATATAAAATATAGATTTTTTAAAGAAGAAGAAGAAGAAAATGGAGCAAATATAAATAAAAAAGGTAACCAATACGATACAGACTTAAAAAAATTACAAGTAATGTTATCCTTTTTGTACAATCATAGAAAAGAAATGTTAAGGGGGGAATATAATCCAGGAACCTTAAATAATGGTAGAAGTACTGAAAACTTAGCAATATCCACTGCTAAAAGATACATACAAAATATAGAATCATCTATTATTTCATTAAAATTAAGATATAGTGAAAGTAAAAAAGACGATAAAATATATAAAGGGTTTAGAAAAAAATCACCCTCTAATATTAGTAAATCTACTGTAATACCTTTAAAATTTAATGCTCAAATAGATGGTATAAGTGGTTTAGTAATAGGAAATGTATTTAAAATAGACAACAAGTTTCTTCCTAAAGGATATCAAGAAGACGACATAGCATTTGTTGTAATGACCGAAGGTCAAAAAATCACAGCAGGGCAAGATTGGACAACTGATTTTTCAGGACAAATGATGTTATTAGATTTACCTAAAAAGGAAGAATGGGATGATTTAAAACTCGGTATTAAAGCTAACACAGCAGGTATAACAAAAGATGTTTCCTACTATGAATTTACTGATGAAAACACAAATTCTTCCCAAATAGCAGCAGATCCCAACATTACTTCTTTATCTGAAGGAAATTCAATATTCTTAAAAGTTAATTCACCCACTAATGTAAGAACTGAACCTATCTTAAACTATGAAACAGAATTTAATGATAATATAATAAGAGCAGTTACTAATAACCCTATAGGTACTAAGTTAGGGATAGTTTTAAATAAAAAACAAGCACCCCCTGTAGAAAGTAACATTAAAATAAAATCAGGTTTAGGAGATCAACAATTAACGGATGATGATAAGAGTGTATTACAATGGAAAACCGAAACTGATTATGAGGGTAAAAATTTTGAAGTAGTATACAAAGACTCAAAATATCCTGTACAAGTAGTTATAAATAAAGACACTCCCACCTATTATGACCCTAATATAACAAATCGTAATGCTTCTAATAATTTTGGTAAAAAGTTTTATACTATAAAAGATTTTGAAAAAGGTGATTATTATTGGATCCCTGAAGGGATATTATGGTCTTATAAAAAACCTATACGATGGTTATGGTTTTTAATAAAGTTTGAAGATAACATTAACTTTAAAGAACAATCTAGTAATAATGATGATTGGAATGATGTAAAAGACCCAAATAAAAATACTCAGTATACTATTAATAATGAAACTATTCAAGGTGGGGTAAATGATATAAAAATAGGATGGATGAGAGAAGATGTTCTTAGAAGCTTCTAACAAAAACTAAAAATATGACATACATACCTAAATCAAAAATAAATAAACTAAACACACCTGGTGGGGAATTTATAATAAAATCTACTAATCAAGGTTATGTAGGTGATTACATTGAATTAAGTAATGGAAAATTTTATGTAGGAAGTGATCCTAAACAATTAAATGAAGAATTAATAATACCCCCCTCTACTAACAGATTAGGTAATAATAGAGACTCTAGATTATACAGTAATTTAAAGCCACAAACTACAAAATTCCAAACTCAAGTAAAATCAATATACCCCTCAAAGTCAATCCCCACAGAAGAAGACTACAATAGAAGCTACTACACAAGATATTTTACTAGAAAAGTAAATGAACCTAGAGGTTATATGGAAATAGATCAAGACACATTTAATGCTATTAATCAACGGAAAAAAACATACGACTTTAACTTATATGAAGTAGGATCATTTACCTGGAATTTAAAAAATGGAACAACCACATCTAACTCTATAAACCTCCAGATATTAGAAAGAACATTCCCTTTTGTGTCTATAATCTTTCCTAAATTAGACGAATTTGAAAGAATAGATAGTATTTTAACAACCCCTGGAGGTGAATTATATTATGAAGATGGAAGAGAATATATAGGCCCATACCATGTACATGAAGGTGTACCTATGGTAGGAGCCGAACATATAGAAAAACCTCATGCTACATTGTATTATAGCCAAGATTTACAAGATCAATCCCAACCAATTAAAGATTTCATGAATCAAAATCTTTTTGAAATCCAAATACAACAAATGAAAGATACGGCACAAAATATGACAGAAGCCCCAACAACAAATAAATCTTCTGGTGGAGGAGGTGGTTATTAAAAATAATTTTTGTACATTGATAAGGTATGTTCTATCTTATCGAAACACCGGACCAATTCACAGAAATGTGCGATATTCTTACAGACAAGTGTTATATTGACTATGTCTTAGGAAATGACAATACTCACCCTGCCCTTGCAGAAGTTATTGCTATATACGTTTCTTCATTAGATCGTAAAGGCTTTATGTTAGCCTTAAATCATCCAGAGTGTATTAATTTAGATAAAGATGAAGTTTGGCAGTGGGTAAATAATAAGTCATTTTTGACAAAAGATTCAAAAGCAGCTCGACATATCAACCCCACGAACCCTCATACGGATATACAACACTTACATTACAAACAAACCAACCTACCATTCGACGATAAGTTTAACACACAAGCACACAATCATTATTACCGTAAATTCCCACAAATAAAGGTAAATAAAATGATTCCTATTGGTAAACACTTCGAGCGGTGTGAGTTAAGAAAAAATGCGTTACTTCCACTACTTAGCGAGAATGTAGATCCATTATACAACGA
>CESO01066402.1_pt1 | contig 10968 bp, 10 predicted proteins | sample 356341 | NCBI WGS metagenome assembly CESO01 (sample SAMEA2621812, study PRJEB7988) | marine metagenome | biome: marine biome (ENVO:00000447); feature: deep chlorophyll maximum layer (ENVO:xxxxxxxx); material: "saline water (ENVO:00002010), including plankton (ENVO:xxxxxxxx)" | depth 35 m
GGAGTCTTCATGCGGCTTCCGTTTCGATCGCCGAAGAGATCGGTCGGGCCGTGTCGTCCGTTCGCCATGTTCTGGAATCCGCCAAGAACAGCAGTGGTGATCCGCTGTTCATGAGCCACGGACCCTTGACGAATCGTGATGCAGCTGTCTGTGAAAGAGCGCATGGAATCGGTATTCCGCTGTCAAGGGTGGCTGCTCGATTCAACAAGAGTGTTCCAGCAGTACATCGAGCCATGCTTCGATATCGCAAGAGACGACTTCAGGGGCTGATGCTCGATTCCGTATGGCACGAGACATTCGATCGTGAGGACGCCACGCAGGTTCTGCTCGAATTTCCCGCGGTGCGACATGATCTCCCGGGGCCGGACTGGATGATTGATCTGGCTGATGATGTGAGAGTGGAGGATCTGAATCATGGTGACAGGATCATCGTGGCAAGCCAGCTGCTCATTGGTCGCGCCAGAAGGCGACTGGCGGATCTCGATGGTCAGCCGACTGTCAGAGCCATCGATTCGATTGAATCCGATCTTCGTTGGGCCGGGCGGCTTCGCGGACGACTGCTCGAACAGGCTATCCCGACGATTCTCAAGGGATGCCAGCAATGGTTGGGCAGGCCGCTGCATGAATTGTCCAGAAGAGCGGCCTTTCAGCTTGTGAATTCATGCATCAGCGTGGTTTGGCCCGTCCTTGAGGCACTCGAGCCTCGTTTGGTGGATCGGCTGGAAGCGAGATGCCTGAACGCGGTTGATCGCCTTCTGACAGTTCGCAAACCTCCTCGGGAAATGCTGGCATCGGCTCGTCATGATCCCGGTGATCTGATTCTCGATTGGCCGGTTCGCGATCTTGTGGCCTGGACATGGCTCGAGCCAGGAGGTCGCTGGGTGAGTCGAATCGATTCACTGGGTGTGGAGGAGCAGCGACTTGTCGGAATGCGATGGGGGCTCGGGGGCGAGGCGCCACATTCGATCGAGGCGATCAGTGAAGTCCGTGATCTCAGCTGGATGGTCGTGCAGAAGCGTCTTCACGCCATAGAAGTGAGTCTACGCACCAACAGCAGTGAATCCATCTGAATGGATAAAGCGGAGAATCGGACTGTTTCGATCTCGACTATCGCTTTGAGAACTGGAAACGCTTGCGGGCACCAGGCTGACCTGGCTTCTTGCGTTCCACACGACGCGGGTCACGCGTGAGGAATCCATTGTCTCGCAGAATCGGCTCAAGCGAATTGTCGTAGTTGAGCAGTGCTCGACCGAGTCCCATGAGGATGGCCCCGGCCTGGCCGGTGTATCCACCACCTCGTACGTTCACCTGGATCTCGACCTGACCAGTCGTGCGGGTGGACTCGAGAACATGGAGAAGATCCTTGTGATCTCGTTCTTCGGTGAAGAACTTGTCCATGGGCTTGTTGTTGACGACGAAGGCTCCATCACCGGGGCGTACGCGAACTCTGGCGACCGATGCCTTGCGGCGACCGGTTCCCCAGAACCAGCCACCAGCCGTTGCCGGCTTGGTCACTGTGGCTGTTGCGGTCGATGGGATGACAGGCTCCGACGGGATCGATGGAATCGAAACGGCGGGGGCGGCATCTGGTGCAGGCGCTGCTTCAGAGACCTCAGGAGTCGAGGGCTCTACCGGGGCGGGCGTGTCGTTGGCTTCGTTCGTCATACTGTGACTTCACTCGTCTGTTCGGGAGAACGTGGTGTTCAGGCTTGAAGTGGTTCCAGGCAATTGGACTCATGAGGATGTTCGCTTCCGCGATACACCTTGAGCTTCTTGATCATGGCTCGTCCCATACGGGTCTTGGGGAGCATTCTTCGGACAGCTGATTCGATGGCTCTTTCCGGGAACTTCTCGAGTTCCTGACCAAGCGTGCGAGTCTTGAGCCCACCTGGATAACCGGAGTAACGCATCAGTGTTCGCTGTTCCGCTTTTCGTCCTGTCACGACGATGCGCTCGGCGTTGGTAACGACGACATAGTCACCGGTATCGACGTGAGGCGTGTATTCAGGGCGATGCTTGCCCATGAGGACGGTGGCGATCTGAGCAGCCATGCGGCCAAGGATCTGACCATCAGCGTCAACATGACGCCAGCGTCTCTTGATGTCACCATTTTTCAGAAAGGTAGTCTGACGAGGCATGGAATCAACGACCTGAAGACGGTCGCCCTTACTCTTCTGCAGGGGTTTTCAAGCAGCCCCTGGAACACATACGGACATACAGAACGTTCCCACCAGGGACCGTCCGACGAATCCACGAGGATACCGGTCTCGGGCCTCATGTCAAGGTCCAGCACGGTCTGAAAGAGTGATCCCGGGATGAGAGGAAGGCCTCTTTGCCGTTAGGATGATCCGTGTGGAACACGAGATACCCAATTCCAGCAAGGCGATCAATTCCCATCGATCCAGCGGTGTGCGGCGATATTGGCCATTAGAGGCCCTCAGCTGGCTTATTATCGCTGCCATCATCATTCTGAAGGGTGTTCTGCCTGCATTTGAGGTCACTGAGGTGGAGCCTGGTGGGCATTCTGAAATCTCAGCTCTGGAATCCCAGATCATGAAACTTCAGGGGCAGATGCTCCTGGCGGCCTCTGCAATGTCTGGGGATCAGAATCCTGTATTGCTCGAGGAGCAGATCAAGCCACTGGAGGCGGGATCCGTCGGTCAGAGGCAACGGGCCGTGGCCCTCTTTGGGGTGCTCTGTGATTCTGCTCAGGCGATGTCGTCCTTGAAGAGGCTCCAGGAAGCGGCCAAAGAGCACGGGATCACATTCACGGATGACCAACTCCGGATCAACTCGATCCTGAGAGGGGTGTTTGAGCCGGTCAAGGCACAAGATCCCGAGTTCGGCGATCTTTCCTCCGATGATGCATCGTTTCTCGGGGAGCAGCTTGGCTGGTTCGGTGAACTCGTCGTTGCTCGAACCCAGAACTCCGAGAAGGTCCAGTGGAGTCAGCTACTCGATTCCTCGATGGTCAAGCTGGTCATCATGATCGTCATCATGATCATCGGGGGTCTTCTGGGCTTGCTTGGTCTCATTGGTCTCATCCTGGGCATCGTCGGTTTCTGCAGGAGGAGCCTTCATCTGCTCCAGCCCGAGCAGGGTGGTGGCGTGTTCATCGAGACCTTCGCCTGCTGGTTGGTTCTCTTCCTTGTCCTCACCGATCTCCTGAGTCTGCTGGCTGTGCAAATCTCGCTACCGCTCCTTGGTACCGTCGTCGGCTTCTTCCTGAGTCTGTTGGCCTTGTCATGGTTGGTCTTGCGCGGCATGAAATGGACCAATGTCATGCGACAAGTCGGTCTTTGCCGTGGAAGAGGTTGGTGGCGTGAGCTGTTCGCCGGCGTGGCGGGTTACGCCATGATGCTTCCGATACTGGTGGTCGGTGTCATCGGAGTGTTGCTGCTGACATTCCTCCAGAAGTGGATCTCCAGTGAGGAGAGCCCCTTCGCCGCAGAATCCAATGGTGCCCACCCCATAATCGGGATATTCGAGAACGCCAGCATCGTGGAACTCGTCCTCGTCTTCATCGCCGCTTGTGTGGCGGCTCCAATCGTCGAGGAAATAGCCTTTCGCGGCGTGCTCTACAGGGGACTGCGAGATCAGACCGGCAGGTTTACAGCGTTCCTCAGCATTGCCATCAGTGGTCTGGTGTCGGGGTTCATATTTGCCGCCATTCATCCCCAGGGCTGGGTGGCCATCCCGGCGCTGGGTGCCATCGGCCTGGCCATGGCCCTGGCACGCGAATGGCGTGACAGCCTGATCGCACCGATGGTCATGCATGCGATCAACAACACCGCTGTCATGACGATCATGCTGATAATGCTTGGCTGAAGAGACTATCTGACAGAGATGGTCGGCTGAACGAGATCACCGGACATCGCCGTGATCGAGACCTGTTGAGCCAGTGACTCACACAGACTGTTCAGCGACTGCGTGATGTTCTCGTTGATGTCGAAGTTCTTCGCCGGTGTTCCATTGTCCGCGTTGATGCGCATGTCCATGTGCATCGGGACCGCGCCCAGGAAGGGAAGATTCATGGCCGAGGCCATGTTCTCGGCCCCACCTTTTCCGAACAGGTCGTAGATCTTGCCATCATCCGCCTCGAACCAGCTCATGTTCTCGACGACTCCCAGAACGTGGACATCCAGTTGCTGGAACATCCTGACCGCCCGACGGGCATCATCCTGCGCGACCTTCTGCGGTGTGCAGACGATCACGGATCCCGTCAGCGGCAGCTGCTGCGCCAGTGAGAGGGGGACATCGCCGGTACCAGGTGGGAGATCCACGAAGAGATAGTCCAACTCACCCCAGGTGGTCTGATTGAGAAGCTGTGAGAAGGCCTTGTGGGCCATGGGACCTCGCCAGATCATCGGCTTTTCGGGATCCACGAGTTTCGCGATGGTCATGGTCTTGATGCCGGCCACTTCGAATGGATCGAGCATGTTGCCTCTGGCCGTGGGGGCCATGTCGTCGAGGCCGAGCATCGTCTCCAGAGAAGGACCATAGATGTCGCCATCGAGCAGCCCGACTTTCGCACCCAGTCTGGCCAGACCCACGGCGAGATTGACGGAGACCGAGGATTTGCCCACGCCACCCTTGCCCGCGCCGACGGCAATCACATGTCGTACACCAGAGAGTGGTGACTCGGATCCATCGGAATCACGTCCCTTGACGTCGGCGGAGAATTCCACCTCGACCGCTGGTTGACCGTTCTCGATGCTTGCGGCCTTGTCCGTGATGGCCTTGACGATATCGTCACGAATACGATCCTTCATTGGACAGGCCGGTGTGGTCAGTTCAACATGGACATGGACGTTTTCTTCCCGGATCACGACCTCCTTGATCATGTTCAGTGACACGAGGTCACGTCCCAGATCAGGGTCCTGAACGGTCGACAGAGCATCCATGACATGTTTTTTATCGAGTTTCATCGGTATCTCTTCATCAGCTCAAGGCATTCTCTGGGGATGTTGCAGCCACTGGTCCCGTAGAATGATAGCGGTCAGATTGTGCATGTCCGGAGGTTTTCATGGTCAAACTCGAACCAACCTTTCTTCTGACGCTTCTGGTGATCCTCACAGGGTCGTCATTGGCGGACACACCTGTCTACGACCCGACTGATCCTTCTCAGGTTGTGGAGGAACAGGAGCAGACCGCGGACAGAGGTCTTGGCGGCCCTTCGATCGATCCGAAGAGTCTCAAGAACGGCAACGGCCAAGGCATGATGGCGAATGCAACCGGATCGGTGGAGTCTCTGCTCGAGGCTCGTTGTGCCCAGTGTCACGGCGTTCGAAAGCAAAAAGCCGGTGTCCAGGTCTTTCCCGTGGCAGAGATCTTCGCGGGCAGTCGAGAAGACTGGGTCGTGATTCCCGGGTCGCCTGAAAAGAGCAGCCTTCTGGAGCGAATCAAGCTGACAGAAGGGCATGATGACATCATGCCGCCGAGCGGACCTCCCATGACTGCCGGTGAGATCGAACGCATCGAGGTCTGGATTCGTGAAGGTGCGGATCCAAAGGCGGCAGGCATGCGTACCGATGGCGGCATGAATTCTGCACGCAACGGCAATCGTGCTCCAGCAGTAAAGCCACGTGTCTGGTTGAAGGAATACAGGTCGCTTGACCTGACGAAGGTGCAGAGATCGTTCGCCACCAAGACGACCCAGTCGCATCAGGTCGCGTACAGGCTTTTTCAGAAGGATCATGGGCAGCAACTCAAATCACTTCAGGAACAGGTCAGAAAGGCTGCCCGCGCTCAGGATCCCCAGCTGCAGAAGCTTCGTCAGCAATTGGAGGTCTTGAAGCAGAAGCAGCCTCGATTCCCGTCCGTTCAAGCGTTGCTGTGGGACCAGTTGTCGTCCAAGCAGCAATCGGCACTGAGAGATAAATTGCAGGCGATTTCGGCAAGCCGTACCCGTGATGACGGAAAGTCCTCCCGAAGGGATGACCGGTCCAATCGGACCGACCAGAGCGGAAGTGAACCACCGAAAAAAACGGATAGCCCCTGAGGCTGACACCGCTCAGGAGATCGGGCCAGCCAGCTGATCTGGATGGATTCAGGGTCATCTGGGCAGGTCTGATGGCCTGTAGAACTGCTGCTCAGCTATTGCAGGGGACCGCCAGTTCCTCTATGCTCACGGTTTCGACCAATTTAAAGCACTTAGAGGGGATTTCCCTGTGACACAATCGAAGCTTATTCCTCCACATGGCGGCAAACTTGTCGATCGAATGGTATCCGAAGCCGATGCCAAGGCTCTCAAGGATGCGGCCGGCTCAATGCCCTCGATCACCATGTCCGCCAAGCAGGTCTGTGATCTCGAGATGATCGCCATTGGTGCCTTCAGTCCACTTGAAGGTTTCGTTGGACCAGAGGATTTCGCCTCCATCTGCACAAGCATGCGACTGAGTGACGGAACTCCTTGGCCGATCCCGATCACCCTGGCCGTTGATGAAGCGACCAAGTCCAGTCTTGCCGAAGGCAAGCAGGCTGCGTTGCATCATCCCGACGGAACCCTCATGGCCGTCATCGACGTGTCATCCATCTATGCCCATGACAAGAAGCTCGAGATTCCCAACGTCTTCTGCACGGAAGATGAAGCCCACCCCGGCGTGAAGGCAGTGGTTGAAGAAGGCGAGTGGCTGGTCGGTGGCCCCGTTCACGTCATCACGACCGAAGCCGATTCCGGTGATGCGGAGCGATTTGAAGACCATAGATTGTCTCCAGCTCAGACGCGAGAAGCGTTCGACAAGCTCGGTTGGTCCCGTGTCGCCGCTTTCCAGACACGCAATCCGATTCATAGAGCTCACGAATACCTCTGCAAGTGTGCTCAGGAGATCTGCGACGGCCTTCTCATTCATCCGCTCGTGGGCGAAACCAAGCCTGGCGATATTCCAGCGGATGTCCGGATGAAGTGCTACCAGACGATCATCGATCACTACTTCGTGGATGACCGCACCATGCTGAGCGTCATGCCTGCCGCCATGCGGTATGCGGGACCTCGTGAGGCCATCCTGCACGCACTCATTCGTCAGAACTACGGTGCGAGCCACTTCATTGTCGGTCGCGATCACGCCGGTGTCGGCGACTACTACGGAACCTACGATGCTCAGATGATCTTCGATCAGTTCACCCGTGACGAGATCATGGTCGAGCCTCTCAAGTTTGAACATGCTGCCTGGAGCAATCAGGCCCAGGGCATGGTTTCAGCCAAGACGTTCCCCAAGATCAAGGGTGATCAGATCTTCCTCAGCGGCACGAAGGTTCGTGAGATGCTGGCCGTTGGAGAGCGTCCGCCAGGAGAATTCAGTCGACCGGAGGTCGCTGATGTCCTGATCGACTGGGCTGTGAAGGCAGAAGCACCAGCCTGATCGAGTTCACGAAGTACGATCCCGAATTCCAAATCAAGATTACATTTGTTAGATACAGGAAGAAGTAGAACCAATGGCTGAGCAGGTAGGAACCAATCTCACTTGGCACGATGGAAATGTTACGCGTGAAGAGCGTCAGGCTTGTCTTCAGCAGAAGGGTGCGACTCTCTGGTTTACCGGGTTGTCCGCCTCCGGCAAGAGTACGATTGCCGTTGCTCTCGAGCAGGTTCTGGTACAGCGTGGCCACGCTTCCTATCGCCTTGATGGTGATAATGTACGAATGGGCCTCAACAAGAATCTCGGTTTTTCAGCCGAGGATCGAACAGAGAACATTCGTCGCATCGGTGAGGTCTGCAAGCTGTTTGCCGATTCAGGAGTGATCACTCTCTCCAGCTTCATCAGCCCCTATGTTGCCGACCGCGATGCGGTTCGCGCATTGCATGATGAAGATGGACTCGACTTCATCGAGGTCTACGTACAGGTTCCCCTGGAAGTGGCTGAAGAGCGCGACCCGAAGGGTCTCTACAAGAAGGCTCGGGCGGGCGAAATCAAGGGATTCACCGGTATCGATGATCCCTACGAAGAGCCCTCCAAGGCTGAAATCATTCTTCCGACCCATGAACTGTCGATCGAGGAATCCGTCATCAAGCTTCTTGACGAGCTTGAATCCAGAGGCCTGCTGACATCCTGAGCCATTGACAGTCTCTGACTGAGTCGAGATCAACCACCGCCATAGATGGTCACGTCATCGAATTCTTCCAAGTCTTCATGCGTGGCGTCCTGGAAGTCGTAGTCGAATGCCCCCGTATCGGAGATGGGGCCGTCGTTGCGTGCCATGAAGACGCCATCGGCACCAGCCGAGACAATCATGTAGGCCGCCTTGGGCTGTCCATATTCGGGTTGTTCAGGATCGTAGAAGGCCGGATGGGTCAGCATGAGTGTGAGCCACCTGATCTGCTCGTCCGTTGGTTCGCCGGTGGGATCGCTGCCGATTCCTCCGCCTGATTGACCATTGAAGGCGATTCTGCTGCCTGGGCCAGGCGTTTGATTCTGGCCGAATCCCAGCTCACCCAGGCGGGTTGCCTGCAGGTAGAGCTGCTGTCCGTTGACATTGAACAGTCCCGGGGTGTCCGAAGTGCTCAGGACAGGTCCGACGGTCCGTCCTTGCCTGAAGAAGAGAATCGGGGTCTTCCAGCTGTCGACCAGCTGTGGCAGTAGATTCAATCCGCTTGGATAGTCGGTCGTCTGCCCTTCGTTGTAGGCGAATTCCGAATCCTTTGGTGCAAAGTAGGGGCTGTACGGCTTTCCATTGATCAAAGGCCCTTCGCCTATTCGGGAAGGGACCACCACGAGTGTCCAGTTCAGTCCGGTCGCGGCATCTGTCAGGTTCAGGTTGCCCATGACGTACCGGCCTTCCGCTTCGGCATTCGCTCGGTACTGTTCAGCGGCAGATATGTCGCTTTGTGGCGAATTGTCGTTGTAGACGCGAAAACCACCCATGAGATGAAGGACTGCATTCTGCGTGCTGGTCAGCCGTAGTCCGTCTCCGAGAGCTGTTTCTGGAACGACGCCCGGATAGCTGTTGTGATCCAGTGCGAAGGCGTCACAGGCTGCTCGGAAGGAGTTGAGGGTCGCAGTCGTCTTGGCTCGCCGAGCGGAATCGGTGGCTGTTCCTAACGCCACGAGCAGAATGCCCGCCAGGACCACGATGATGCTCATGACCACCATGACTTCAATCAGAGTGAAGGCACGGATTCGAGTTCGATACGTCTGGGATGTTTGTTTCAGGGAGGGCATGGCGAGAGTGGTCCTGTCAGAATCTTCCTGCATTCTGGTTCGATTGCAGGCTAAGTAGGAAGTCTGCCCCTCAGGGCATCCAGTCATCCAAATCAACGTTCCGTCGCACATCGTCGCTGCCATCAACAGCATACCTTTCAAATTCGGCCATTGGCACATACTGTTGCTCAATGGCCGTCGAAAAAGAGGGCTGATGGGGAATCAGAGCCTTTTACAGTGCAGCCAGACGGTTGGCCGTATCAAGCTCGGTGAGTTCATCGACCAGAGGCTGCATGTTGCCACCGGTCAAATCAGCCAGATTGAACGATGAACCCACTCGATGATCGACCACCTGATTGTCCTTGTAGCGGTAGGTCCTGATCTTTTCGGCCCGATTGCCGCTGCCGATCATCTTGTTTCTTTCCTGAGCTCTTTCGGCCTCGGCTTCGGCTCTCTGCTTCTCCCAGAGTCGAGCCTTGAGAAGTTGCCATGCCTTCTGGCGATTCTGGGACTGGCTCTTGGTGTCCTGCATGCGTACCTCGACTCCGGTGGGCTGATGAATGAGGTGGACCGCCGTCGAGACCTTGTTGACATTCTGGCCACCGGGGCCGGTGGCCGTGGTGATCATTTCCTTGACATCATTCGGATCGAGATCGAGTTCGACATCCTCTGGTTCGGCCAGAACAGCCACAGTGGCGGTGGAGGTGTGGACTCTTCCCTGGGTTTCCGTGGCTGGTACTCGCTTGACCTGATGGGTTCCACCTTCGTAGCCGAGGCTTGTCCAGGCTCCCTCGCCTGAAATCGAGATGGTCGCGCTGCGGCAGCCACCTTGTTCACCGGCATGAAATTCCAGTTCTTCAACGACCCATCTCTTCCCAGTGGCGAACCGGCGATACATCTCGACCAGATCCCCGGCGAACAGGGCGGCTTCATCGCCTCCGACACCACTCCTGATCTCGAGAATCACGCTTCCAATCGTCTCATCGTCGGCCATCACCAGCTTCTGCTGAAGTTTTTCCAGCAGCTGTTCGGTTCTGCCTTCCAGAGTGGGTATCTCCTCGCGGGCCATCGTGAGAAGATCCTTGTCCTCCTCGTTATCGAGGATGAATCGAAGATCCTCGATCTCCTTGACCGTGTCACGCCATGCTCTGAATCCCTCGGCGATGGGGGCCATTGCTGCGCGTCTCACCGACAGGGCTCGGACCTTCCTATGATCGGAGAGAACGTCCGGATCGAGAAGTTCCTTCTGGACGGCGAGATACTGCCCATCGATCTCCTCGAGTTTGCGGAGCAGGTTTTCGTTGGGTTCTGCCATCAGCTTGCCTGTCATGATCCGGGTTGCGCGTGAAAAAGCCGTGTCTCATCAGGGAGACACGGCCTTGAACGTACTCGAAAGGAACTAGTTGGACTTCTTCTTCTTGCTGAAGTAGTCGCCCTTGAACTTGTTCTGGAACTTCTCGACCCGACCGGCGGTATCCACGAAGGATGACTTGCCGGTGTAGAAGGGGTGGGAGCCCGACCAGATTTCGACATTGAGTTCAGGAACAGTAGCGCCGACGGTCATGACGACTTCGCCTCGGTACTTGACCTGACACTCTGGATGGAATTCGGGGTGGATTTCTTTCTGCATGACCATATGGCTCCTGGTTGCCGGCAGCCGTATGGATGCCGAAGCCCCATAGATTAGGTTCATCTGGCTGGAAATCAAGTCCATGGGGGCCAGACATTGCCGCACCAGCTCAGGATCGGTATCCTAGGGGCTCGGGTCTGGAATCAGACCCCTGAAATCCCCTGTAGCTCAATTGGTAGAGCGAGCGGCTGTTAACCGCTA
>CESO01133703.1_pt1 | contig 10967 bp, 10 predicted proteins | sample 356341 | NCBI WGS metagenome assembly CESO01 (sample SAMEA2621812, study PRJEB7988) | marine metagenome | biome: marine biome (ENVO:00000447); feature: deep chlorophyll maximum layer (ENVO:xxxxxxxx); material: "saline water (ENVO:00002010), including plankton (ENVO:xxxxxxxx)" | depth 35 m
GAACCCCGTGTAGAGTTGAACTGACATGTCGCAGATCAGGGCTGGGTCAACATCACTTTCAAATCGTATTGCCAATCGTATTAGGGGCGTGAGTCGGCTTAGCCCAACGGCAACCGCTGGTGTGTTAATCATACTGTTTTTTGGTGTACTGGCGATGTTCTCTGGCGGCTTTATGACCCATGATCCGGTATCGTCATATCCGGATCGCATTCTAGAAGCACCTTCTGCTGAACATTGGTTTGGAACCGATGGCAATGGAATGGATGTTTTTTCACGCGTTATCTACGGTGCCAAATTTGGGTTTGGCATTGCCATTCCAGCGGTCATTATTTCAGTTTTGATCGGTGTTCCGGTAGGACTCATTGCCGGGTATCGGGGCGGGCTTTTAGATGAGGTGCTGATGCGCTTTTTCGACGGGCTTCGGGTTTTCCCCTCGATTATCCTAGCCCTCGCCGTTGTTGCCGCTACGGGCCAGTCCCTGATCAATGTCGTTCTTGTGCTGGGGTTCCTCGATAGCCCAGTTTTTGCAAGAGTTGTGCGCTCCGAGGTGCTGGCATTACGAAGCTCAATTTTCGTTGAAAGTGCTATTGCTGCTGGCAATCCGACATGGCGAATTTTGTTCGTTCACCTTCTTCCTAATTCGATTCAAGGTGCGATGGCGCAGACCGCTGTTCGCGCTGCTTGGGCCGTCCGTATTAGCGCCACCTTGGCTTTCCTTGGTGTTGGAATTCAGGCCCCTACCCCCGAATGGGGCGCGATGATCCGCCAAGGCGCAGAATTTATGATCACCGGCCAATGGTGGGTAGGAATCTTCCCCGGCGTTGCGCTGATTTTTCTGGTGTTCGGTCTAAATCTTTTTGGTGATGGAATTCAAGATGTCCTTGATCCGCGGCGGAGGACTGAAAAATGAGCCTGCTCTGCGTCTCTAACCTAAAGACCCATTTTATTTTTCGCGATATAGACAATCAACCGCGTGAAGCAAAAGCGCTTAACAATATCAGCCTTTCTCTTGATGCTGGCCGCATTCTTGGCATCGTTGGGGAGACCGGCGCTGGCAAGTCCCTTACCGCGCAATCCATCTGCGGACTTCTTCGCCCCCCAGCAAAAATTGTTGGTGGAACGGTTCAATTTGATGACCAAGACCTGTTGACGCTATCTCCAGATGAGCTGAATGAAATTCGCGGCGCAGACATTGCTATGGTTGTTCAGAACCCGCGAAGCTCGCTGGACCCGTTAACGCGGATTGGCGATCAGCTGATGCGCATCCATCAGACCCATTCAGGTGGCCCGATCAGCGTTTCACACCGCAAAGCATTGGAGATGATGGTCGCTGTCGGAATTCCTGATCCGGAGCAGCGGCAAAAGGCCTGGCCGCATGAGCTGTCTGGAGGAATGGCACAGCGCGTTCTTATTGCCATGGCTTTGATGAACGAGCCCAAATTATTGATCGCTGACGAGCCAACGACCGGACTTGATGTAACGGTTCAAGCGCAGATCCTTGATCTGCTAAAAGAACTCGTCATCCAGTTTAATATGGCATCAATGATCATCACCCATGATCTAGGTATTGTTGCGCATTACTGTGATGAGGTTGCGGTTATGTTTGCTGGTGAAATTATTGAGCAGGGAAGCGTACGCGATGTGTTTTTGAACGCTGCACACCCCTACACACAATCCCTTCTGGCATCCACACCTGAACGGCTGAGTCTTGGCAGCAAGCCCCAGATTGGCGGCCAGCCCCCGGATCTTTTCAACCTTCCAACAGGATGTCTCAGCCAGGATCGCTGCGCATTTGTGACTGACATTTGCAAGACTATGCCGCCATTCAAAACCATTGCCGATGGCCATAGCGCACGCTGTCATCATGCCAAGCCCAAGAAAGCTGAGGATCAGAAAACGGGGAGCCGATCTGATGGCTGATGTAATCTTGTCGGCAAAAAATTTAGTAAAGCGGTTTCCAACCGGCAAAGCCAACAGTTTTGTAAATGCCGTCAACGGTGTTGATCTCGAAATAAAACGCGGTCAGGTTTTGGGAATGGTGGGCGAAAGTGGTTCGGGTAAATCCACAATCGGCCGCACAATTTTACGTTTAACCGATCCAACATCTGGCCAGATTCACTTTGATGGCAAAGATATCACTGACCTGCCTTCCAACAAAATCAGGCCCATGCGCAAAGATATGCAGATGGTTTTCCAAGACCCGTGGAGCGCCCTTAACCCCCGCATGAAAATTGGGGATTTGATCGCTGAACCGCTGAAGATTCACTATAAAATGAGCCGGTCTGAATGTGCTGACCGTGCCGAAGCTTTAGCAAAGCGTGTTAGCCTCAGCACTGATTTTCTTACCCGCACGCCGAACGCATTATCCGGCGGCCAGCTCCAGCGTGTTTGTATAGCCCGCGCCATAGCCACAAATCCAAAGCTGATTATTCTGGACGAGCCGACCAGCTCGCTAGACCTATCTGTGCGTGCTGGCATCTTGGAATTATTGCAAGAAATCCGCGATGAAACGCAGGCAGGATTTCTGTTTATCAGTCATGATTTGGGCACGATAAAGTTGATAAGTGATCAGATTGCCGTTTTATATTTGGGGCATATCGTCGAGCAATTGCCCAAGAATAAGCTTTTTGAAGATCCGTCACATCCATATTCTCAAGCCCTTCTTTCTGCCCACCTTCCCTCTGATCCAAATGAAAAGCTGAACAAGTTGACGCTTACTGGCGAAATTCCGTCACCTATTGATCTGCCTTCGGGATGTGCCTTTCATACGCGGTGCCCCGTTGCCGTTGATGACTGCCAGACATCCGTTCCAATGAGCGAAAAAATTTCCAATGGTCATTTTGCCAGTTGCTCGCAAATAGCACACGGTAACAACATTATTCAAAGAGCCAACAAAATTTAAAGAGGTAGTCGATGAGCCAAACAGCATATCCAATTCTGAGCAGCCCCATTAAATTAGGCCCTAAAACCGCCCGAAACAGAATTTGGATGACAGCTCACGCTACGCTGCTGGTCAAAGATCATCTGTTCACTGACGCGCATATTGCCTATTACACCGAGCGCGCCAAAGGGGGTGTTGCGGTTATTACGATGGAGGCAATGGCAACCCATCCAACGACGCAGCCCTATAAGGGAAAAGCCTTTGCTTTTGATCCGAGGATGGTGCCGGAATACCACAAGCTTGCCGAAGCGGTTCATGCCTATGACACGTTGCTTCTCTCGCAACCTTGGCATCGCGGCAGACAGACAAACGGGGTGACCAATGGGCTGCCGGTCTGGGCGCCATCGGCGGTTCCTTGCGGTGTCTACCGGGAAATGCCGCATGTCATGACCACTTCCGACATTAATGAAATAATCGAGGGCTATCGCCTATCTGCGCGATATTCGCGTGAAGGCGGCTTAGACGGTGTTGAAGTTCACGGTATGTCGCACGGATATTTGCTGAACCAGTTTTTATCTCCCGGAACAAATTTCCGCAAAGATCAATATGGCGGAACTTTGGAAAACAGAATGCGCATCGTGATGGAGATACTCGATGCCACCCGCGCGGAAATTGGCTCGGACATGATAATGGGCATGCGGCTGAATTCGGATGATGGTCATGAGGGTGGGCTGGGGCCGAATGAATGGGCCGATATTGCCAAGGAATTTGAGGCAACAGGGCTGATTGATTATATCTCGTTCAGCCATGGCACCTACGTCAATCGAATGCTGATTTACCCTACGTCGCCCGAAGAACACGGGTTCCAACTGAATTCAACCGGACAAATTAAATCCAAGTTAAACGTGCCAGTGGTGGGTGTTGGACGGATTACCAATCCCAATGAGGCCGAGCAATGGCTGGAACAAGGCAAATGCGATTTTGTCGGTATGGCTAGAGCCCTGATTGCTGATCCTAAATGGGCCGAAAAATCACTAAAGGGCGAAGGTCAAAAAATTCGCCCGTGCGTTGGTGCAAACTGGTGTATGTCGCGCATTTTTGCGCAAGCTCCAGTAGGCTGTATCCATAATCCTTCGGCAGGGCAAGAGCTTGAACTGGATGAAAATTCAGTGCCGCAGGCTACCACAATCAAAAATGTAGCTGTGGTTGGTGGTGGGGTTGCGGGAATGCGCGCAAGCTGGACTCTTGCCAGACGCGGCCATTCGGTCACCCTGTTCGAAGCAAAGTCCGTCCTTGGAGGGCAGATCAATTGGTGGGCGCAAGCCCAGTCACGCCAAGAGCTGACCGGCATTGTTAGCTGGCTGGAGGACCGAGTTGCCGAGGAAAATATCACCGTGCGTTGCAACGAGTTTGTCAGCAAGGATGATTTGGCAGATTTTGACGAGGTGGTCATTGCTACCGGGTCCACTGGACTGAAACATGGCTGGACAATGCTACGGCCAGAAAAATGGAATGGAGCAAATTTGCCAGGCGCTGACGGTCAAAATGTCTATAGCTACACTGAGGTTTTGGGCGCTAATCCCGACCTCGGTGAAACGGTTATTATTTTCGATATTATGGGCGGACGCCAAGGCGCGGTTGTGGCTGAGATTATTGCGCGACGTGGCATAAAAGTTCATTTCGTCACGCAGCTAGGCCAGCCCTCACCTGATCTTGCAAGCAGCAGGGATTGGGGAAAAGTACACGGTATGCTGAAAAAGCTAGGTGTTGTTTTTCACGTCGATAAAGAGTTGGTCTCCATTGGCGAAAATCAGGTTACGATGCGTGATGTCTATACCAGCGACGAGCATACCCAGAACCACATTTCCTCGGTTGTTATGGTTCAGGGTAGCTCAGCAAATGATCATTTGTATCACGAACTTATCAAAACCAAGCCATGCCACCTTGTCGGGGATGCGATGGCGCCTCGACGTGTGAATGATGCGATCAGTGATGGTGAACTGATTGCACGTCTGATCTAAATCGATATGGATAACGAAATAGTAGATATTGTTGTTGTTGGAGCGGGGGCAACTGGTCTGGCGTTTGCTTGGCGACTAGCATCGCGTCAACCAGATTTGCGGATTAAAATTATTGAGCGCGGCTATTTTATCGATCAGAGAAATGCGCCAAGCCTCCATAGTGACTGGGAACTAGCACTGTTGCGGCGCTTTCATGCCAATCCAAATATTAGAAAAAGCGCAGCTGACTACCCTGTCGATGATGAAAATACTCCCATAAAGCCTGCATTTTTCAATGCGGTTGGCGGGAGTACGATCAGATGGGGGGCGCATTTCCCCCGCTTTCGGCCCTCTGATTTTTGTGCCAAAAGTCAGGATGGCGTCGCCCTCGACTGGCCCTTAGGGTATGACGATCTTGATGATTACATGGATATCAATGATCAGATGATGGGCGTGTCTGGGCTTGCTGGTGATCCAGCGAACCCACCTCGAACCGCGCGGCCTCACCCGCCTTTGGACCTATGCGACGGCAGTCATAAATTAGCCCGTGCCGCGAACGATCTGGGTTGGCATTGGTGGCCTGCCGACGCTGCCATTCTAAGCAGTGACCGCGCTGATGAACGGCAAGCCTGTAATAATTGCGGACCTTGTGCTATGGGATGCCCGCGCCACGCCCGGGCCAGCGCAGATATTGCCTATCTTGAGGATGTGCTGGCGCTTGGTGTTGAGTTGGAAACAGGTGCTGTTGTTCGCCGCATTGAAGTGAAAAACGCCAATGTCCAAGCGTTGGAAATCATCGACAAGGGTGGCCAGAAACGCCGGATTATATGCAGTGAGCTGGTGCTTGCAGGCAATGCAATGTCAACCAACATTCTGCTTCAATCTGCAGAAGGCTGGCACAATCCCAGACTTGGGCATGGTTTGATGCTGCACCCGACCGCCATCGTAACCGGTGTTTTTGCTGAGAATTTGCGCTCCTATGCAGGCCCCTTTGCCACCTCGCTGGTCAGTCAGGAGTTCTATGAGACCGACCCCGATAGAGGCTTCCTGCGGGGCTTTCAATTACAAGCGCTACGCGGTCAAGGCCCCCTATCAACAGCTCTAGGCGGGTATGGAAAAAGCATTCCTTGGGGGACAGAACATGCAGCAGTTTTCAAACGCAATTTTGGAAGATCAATGAGCCTGACAGTGACCTGCGAGGATTTGCCAGAGGATATCAACAGCATCAAAATTGATCCTGAAAAACGCGACCAATTTGATATGCCCGTTGCCAGAATGAGCTACCGTGTAGGTCATAATACGCTGAAGATGCGCAGCTTTGGCATCAAGAAAGCCAGTGAATGGCTGCAGCAGGCAGGCGCAGAGGGGATCAACATCACCGAACTTTCAGAGCAAGCGGGATTTCATTTGATGGGTACGGCTTCCATGGGCCGCGCCGATGATGGATGTGTAACAGGGGATGATGGCCGGGTTCATGGGTTGCAAAACACAACGATCATTGATGCTTCAGTTTTCGTTACGGCAAGCCCGGTTAACCCAACATCAACATTGCAGGCACTGGCGCTGCGGGCAGCAGACCTGATGTGCATGCGTTTGGAACAAGCTTGAAAGGATAGCCATGTCAGATGATCTCAACAGCTCAATCTTAGACTGCCTAATTCCCGGCGATGACAGTGGATGGCCGGCCGCAGGTCAACATGGGTTGACACTTAGATTTCTGCAGCTTCTTGAAATGCTGTCGAATGAGGGGCTTCAACAGCTGGCTACAGTGACCGAAAATTTACCAAAAAATTTCTACACGCTGTCGAGAGATTCCCAAACCACGTATCTCAGCACCGTTGAAAAAGAGCAGCCTGCCGCATTCCAAGCCGTTCTAAAGGCAGCATATTCAGCCTATTACACCGATCAGACTGTCCGGCAAATTCTCGAGACGAAAACCGGCTATGAAGCGCGCCCTCCTCAACCCCATGGGTATGAGCTGCAGAGTTTTGATGAGGAGCTGCTGGAACCAGTTCGGGCAAAAGGCCCAATATGGAGAGAGGTGCCTTAGTTTTGGCAGGACATTCCTCGGCAGTTCTCGTATCCCGGCCTTTGATTGGCTTTGCCGCAATGCTTGGCAACACCATCCTCATCCCAACAATGGCGGTGGCAATCAAATATTTAACAGTGGCGGGATTTACGACCATCCAGATGTTGGGCTGGCGCTCGGCGCTGGTAATGGCCGTGCTATTACCTTTTCTTTTAAAACGGCAAATCCGCCAGGAAATAATGTCGGCGGATTTAAAAGCGCATCTGTTTCACGCCACGTTATCAGTTGCATCAATGAGTTGCTTTTATTTTGCCCTTCGCACCCTGCCTATAGTGACAGTGACTTCGATCAATTTTATCACCCCAACAATAGCCATGCTTCTGGCCAGCCTGATGTATAAAGAGTCAATCTCCATTAAGGGTTGGCTTGCTCTTATCGCCGGGTTTCTCGGTGCGCTGCTTGTCCTAAAGCCCGACTTTAATGGCATCAGTCCTGACATGTTGGTGGTTCTAGTGGGGTCATTTCTGGCCGCATGCACAAACCTTGCAGTACGCAGAATGCCAGCAAGAAGTTCAAACTTTGCAGTGATTTTCTATCTGACCTGTTCAGGCGTCATTTTCTTTAGCCTCCCAGGCATGCTGGATTTTCGGGTCCCTTTACGCAGTGAATGGTTCTGGATATTGATGCTAGGTTTTGTCGCCCTTGCCGTTCATGTACTGATTATTCTGTCCTACCGACTGGCCTCATCAATGCTAATAGGTGTACTGGATTACCTGCGCATTATCTGGGCGTTGGCGTTTGGATACTTCTTTTTTAGTGAAGAGATGAGTCTTATCGACGGCATCGGGGTGGCGATGATTTGTGTCAGCGGCTTTTATACGTTTTCTGAAGGGCGGTTAGCCACCCAAATCATCAGCAGACCTCTATAATTTTTACAATTATTTGCGCAGTAGAAACTGTGTGAAATAGTCTGCTGTTGTCTTTGCTGCCGCATCACTGCGCGTTCCAGGAAGGCTGCAGCTATCTGCACCAGCAAGCAATATTGCCGCTTCGTCAAAATCACCGCGAACAAGATCATTATCGGCGCAAGTTATAAGCGTTGTGTGCCTTAGTTGTGGAACATATTCCCGCATGGAATAGCGAAAGGCGGCCAGATAGGATTTGTGATAACTACGCAGCCCCTTGATAACCTCAACGAACTTGCTATGCAAAAATTCTGCATTTGGTAGGTCGTGGGGCACGCGGTGCAACGCTTCTTTTTTGAACCAAGGAAACCAGATATATTGATCACGGCATAATTGCCAAACCTTCAACACATGCAAGCCTTGCTGATCTGGCTCCATTTCAGGGGCATAAATCTTCAAAATTTCATCAAGCGAATCCGGCCTGTAAAGACCAAAACCATCTAGGATCACCCTGTCAATGCGCGCGCCGTGTCTCAGCGCGAGATAGGTCGCGATCCTAGCCCCTGTATGAGTGCCGTATAGATGCACCTTGTTCAATTCAAGTCGGTCGAGAAATTCAATCATCACATTCGCATAATCGGCAATTTCAGGCTGTTCTTGAAGCGGCGCCATTGAATCGCCGTTGCCAAGAGTATCGGGAGCAAAAACGTGGAAATTTTCAGCCAACCTCGCGATTAACGGCTCCAGCTGCTTCGATGATCCCGGTGAAGCATGAAGCATTAGCACCTTCACCGTATTTTCCAATCCGGCTTCCCGATAATGTATCTGGCCATCCTCTATGTCTAAAAAGCGTCTATAAATCCTCATTTCTTACTCCACAATTTTAGCAAAATCTGGGGTTGCTATTTCGTAGGCATGCGCCACTTGCAGTACCTTGCCATCATCAAAATGCCTGCCGGACAGCTGGAACGCCATCGGCATATTGACCTCAGAAAACCCGGCGCGCACCGATGACGCCGGCATACCGGTTAGATTAGCTGGCGACGTGATTAATGGCAGGTCTAAATAATAATACGGGGTCATATCCTCCAATTTTGGAGGATCACCCAACATTGCGGGATAGCAAAGCAAATCCAGTCCATTCGCATCCATGATCTGACGCGTATCTTCAGTCAGCTTGCGCCGGGCCTTCTGGGCTTTAATATATGCCTCACCCGAAATGAAGGCGCCCAAGGCAATGCGGTGACGCGTCAGATAGCTAATTTCGGAAATATGTTGACGCATCCTATCACTGTGAATGGCAAACCCCTCCGCCGTCATGATGGTGGTATTAGCGATCGTATAATCCCATAGATCAGGCATGGTAACTGGGCGAATTTCGGCGCCCAAACTAAGATAAACATCAAGCGCGCGCTCACACGCTTGGCGGCTCTCGGCACTCACGCCCTCTGCCGCTGCAAAATTAGTCACATATCCAATTACCATGCCGTAGCAATCCTCTTTCAAGCTGGGGGTTACCGGATCAATTTGCCGAGGTGAGCTAGTGGAGTCATACGGATCGTATCCCGCAATCACATCAAGAAGCATCGCGCAATCACGACTCGTTCGGGCCATTGGACCAGCATGATCGAGGGATCCTGAAAGAGGAAAAAGGCCGCGCATACTGACCAGCCCATAGGTAGGTTTAATCCCCGCAACACCGCAAAAAGCAGCCGGAATACGAATTGATCCACCTGTGTCTGATCCCATCGCCGCAGGACACATTCCTGTTGCCAGCGCGGCACCAGCACCGCTGGACGATCCTCCAGAATATCTTTGAGAGTCATGCGGGTTGAGCGCAAACGGAAAAGCCGCGTCAAATGAGGGTCCACCAAGGCAAAATTCGGTGCATTCCAACTTACCCAGCAGCACCGCGCCTGCATCGTGCAATTTTTCCCATATTGCCGCATCTTGCGCCGGGATACGGTTCTTAAAAAGACCCGATCCCACGGTCGTTCTAATCCCCTTAGTATCGTAGGCATCTTTCAAAGCTATCGCGATTCCATCGATTGGGCTGGCACGCTGTCCGGCTGCAATCCTTTTATCCGTAGCCGCAGCCTGCTGTAAAGCAAGCTCAAACGTCGGAGTGAGAAAAGCTTGAAACCGCGGGTTTTTTGCTTCTATAGCGGCGATAAGCTGCGTTGTAAGATCAACTGAGCTTATTTCACGCCGCGACAGCATTGCCGACATTTCATAAACTGAAAGATTTGTAACCTCGGTCATTTACTTAACCGATCTGCATTAAATATTGACGCCTGTTCGCTTTGCCCCGCCGCGCAATCATCAAGTCTTTGTGTCAAAATTCGGAGGCGGTCAATTGCTTTGACAATCTTTTCTCCATCCAGCGCATCTCCGTCCAAACCAGCGCGCCGCGCTGTTGCCTGCCAATTATCATCACCCAGTTTTGTTAGCGCCATTTTTTATCCTTATGAATTGCTTTTTTGCGTCACTCTCACCAATTGTTCAAACCGCATCTTGACGATTTGCTCACTTGCCAAAAAATCAGCTGCTTGTTGCAAGGTCTCATGCTGCGATTCATCCTCATCAAATCCTAAGACGCTGCCAGATACCATGGCGGTGAGTTGAATTCGGCAATTTTGGTGAAAAATAACCGCAGCACAAATCGCATCAGCAATGGTTTTGCCTACCGATATCAATCCATGATTTTTGAGCAGCAGGATCTGGCCATCACCCAAATGTCTGGCAAATTTTTTCCCCAGAGCATTTGATTCAACAATGCCATCATAATCATCGTAATGCTGCACCTTCCGATACAGCATCAATGCACTTTGAAAAACCGGATTAAAACGCGACCCCGTTGCGCTAAAGGCGATTACCTGGTCTGGATGGGTATGCACAATCGCACCGATGTCGGGGCGTGCTTGATAAAGTGCCACATGAAAAGCAAGCGATGGACTAACCAATTTTTGCTTTGCCTCAGCAAGATCAAACCCGGCAAGCCGAATATCTGCAAGCCCAACCTCATCAAACGACAAACCGTATTGATGGCCAAGAAGCTGATCTGTATCGCCAATCCTAGCGGTCAGATGTCCGGCGATGCCACTATTCTGCCCGTCTGCGTCAAGGACTTTAAACCCCCTTAACATCTCTGC
>CESO01032826.1_pt1 | contig 10965 bp, 9 predicted proteins | sample 356341 | NCBI WGS metagenome assembly CESO01 (sample SAMEA2621812, study PRJEB7988) | marine metagenome | biome: marine biome (ENVO:00000447); feature: deep chlorophyll maximum layer (ENVO:xxxxxxxx); material: "saline water (ENVO:00002010), including plankton (ENVO:xxxxxxxx)" | depth 35 m
AATATGCAAAAACATGCGTTTCCTCTGTTAACTTGCTATTTACGCTTTTAATGATCGGTTGTTATGTGTAGTCTTGTACGAGAGTTCAGGCAACGATTCAGGCAACCATTGTTTAATCATTAAAAGTTAAATCATGAATTTTAAATTAAAATCACCACACTCAAACAATGAATCTTTAATCATTTTTTACTCCAATCTTAAAAACGGTCAACGTTTTGTTTATTCAACTGGCGAAAGAATCAGCCCAAAATTATGGGATCCACTAAACCAGTATCCTATTAAAACAAAGATTAGAATAGATCTTCTTAAATGTAATGCTGTTAAATCTCAGTTAGAAAGATATATTAAGACATACAGGGAGTATGAGTCAATAGCTCACTCATTAAATGAATCATTAACAAAAGAAAAGATTAGATCTTATTTTGATCAATCCTTTAAAAACATTAGAAAGAAAAATAATTTTTATTTAATTTTTGATCAATTCACAGATTTAAATACTAGGCTAGGGGTTTGGGTTCCATCAACTCAGTCTAGATATCAAACAATTAAAAAAGATCTATTAAACTTTGATAAAATTAATGGCTCAAGTACTTTTAATAGTATTGACATGATTTGGTATGCTTCTTTTAAGTCTTATTGTGAAGAAGTAAAAAGACATTCAATAAATACATTTGGAAGAAATATAGGTCTTATCAAAACCTTTTTAAATTATGCATTAAGAGAGAAGTATACTTTGAATGATAAATTCAAACTTTTCAAAGTTAAAAGAGAGGTTACAAATCAAGTTGTTTTAAGCAAATCTGAAGTGCTAAAATTATATCACTTTGACTTCACAAAAAACACCAAACTTGAAAAAGTGCGAGATGTCTTTGTTTTTGGCTGTTTAACAGGAATGAGATACAGTGATTTTAAGCGCGTACAGAGGGAAAATATTGAAAACGGTACAATTACCCTAAGAGAAATTAAAGATAAGTCTAAGACGCTTAAAATACCTCTGGTGGCCCTGAGTAGAGGCATCCTAGAGAAGTATAACTACAAATTGCCCATTATCTCCGATCAAAATTTCAGAAAACACATAAAAGAAGCCTGTAAAACAGTGGGTTTTATAGACCCTGTTGTGAAGTCTTCTAGAATAGGAAATAACGTTATAAATGAAACTTTTAAAAAGTACGAAAGAGTAAGTACTCATACAGCCAGGAGATCATTCATCACCAACATGATAAATGCAGGCGTTCCAAACAAAGTGATTATGGGAATAACAGGACATAAGTCAATAGTTACTTTCCAGAATTATTACAAACCCAATGAAGCCAATATAATTAGATTTATGCAAAACGTGTGGGATAGTCAACTTAAAATAGTTAGTTAATAACATTTCTCATTTGTGAATAACTAAGTGTAATTTTTTTGGATTCAAATACTTGATAGGGTAGTTTTATTTTATGTTTATATCAGACATAGAAGAACTTCTCAAAATAATTGATCAAAGAGATCAGAAGATTATAGCGCTTGTGGAAAAAACTATTAAGAAAGCTATGGGTAAAGATTCTAAGTTCATTACCACCAAAGAAGTTGCTTTTGAATTAAACCTCACACCACGTACTATTAGAGATAAAATCAAGAATGGACAGATCAAAGCTTTAAGACAAAGTAATGGAATGTTCTTAATTGATAGAGAAGAGTTTTTTGATAACCTTGGATACTACAAATCTTTAAGATTTAAAAGGGATAATTAAAAAAACCTGTGTCGATTTGAAAGCTCTATTTAGATATATATATTTTTTTCTTTTTTTTATTTTTTTACTATAGTATAATAGGTTTTTTTTCGACATAATCGACATTATTATAAAATATAGTAGTTAAAGTATTAGTAATCAATTAATTAAGTTGTGTCGATTTATGTGTCGATTTTTTTTTAGTGTGTCGATTATCGACATAAAGCATACTAATTTAGGGTTGGCTAAAAAAATATACTATGCGTGCATAATAAATTAGAAAAAATACGATTTAACATAATGTAAAAAACGACACAAAAAATATTTGTTTTAAAGACTGTGAAGAGAAGGGTAACACCCCAACGATAGAATTAATTCCTAAACATTCTAGGGTTAATATTTGTTAAATTTTTTACTAAATTGGATAATATAATATGGAATTTGTTTTTCAAGTATTCGGTTGGGTTCTTCTTGTTTGTGCAGGAAGTTGGATATTTTTTCAAATATTAATTGGGTTTAAAGATCTAGGTTTATTTCTAATCGAAAAATTAATTTCTTTTAAATATATTCCAAAATCTACTTTTAAAAATGATAATAATAAAACTATAGGTATTATTAAAGACATAATTAATTTAAACCAGATTGAAAACTCAAAAAAAAATGGTAGTCCTTCAAATTTAAAAGAAGAACCTGAAAACAGTCCAAACAATATTGTGCAAAATGGTAAGGATGTAGACCATTATCGTTTAGATTCTGAACAAGCTGTAACTGATTATGTAAACAAAAATGATCAAGATTGGCAAGAAGTACATGAAGATGTTAATCTTGAAGACGTTAAAGACAATAACTATATTGAGTTTACAAAAGAAATTGATAAAAATGAAAATATTGATGGAGTAAAGAGGGAGTATAACTTATTAGGCAGAAAAAACAACAAGAATTCGAGCAAAAACAATGTTGCTTTAAAAGAAAAGTTATTTGAAATCAATAGAGTTTATCGAAAATCTGATATTTATAAAATTTTTAATGTTCCTAAAGTTCAACAAGGTGGAAAATGGAGGAATGGATATTGCGAGCATAATAATGAGTTTTTCATTTTTGCTAATATTGGAATTCCTGGAAAGACTGAAGCTGGTGAGTATAATTATAAAAATAAAATAAATGATAATGATGAAATGGAGTGGGAGGCTCAAAATGGATCAAAGCTATCTTGGCCAACTGTACAAAAATTAAAGAAATCCAATCCCTATATTTTTGTTAGATATAAAGACTTTAGGAGTGGGATATATAAGTTTATTGGTGTTGGAGATTGTATGGAAACAAAGGATACTAGTCCTGTTTATTTTAAATGGAGAATTTGTGATTACAAAGAGAGTAATGATATTGATAAAAAAAATGAATTTATTGAAGTTATTAGTGCAGTAAATCAGTTTAAAAAAATCAAAGATAAAAAAGAGAAAAAACCTATCGAAAGAACAACTAAAAAAATTCCTTCTACAAACAATATAGCTCAAAAAAAAGCAAATCTTCTAGACAAAGATTCACTTAAAAAGATATTTTATAATTTAATTAAAAAAAACTTTAATATATATAAACGAGATGAAAATCCATTTAAAATTAAATATATTCATAGTAAAACTTTGAAGATATCATATTGGGTTTTTTTAAAAAATATTTCACCTGCACATTTATCTAATCCTGATATAAGTAGAATACAAATCGAGAACAAACCAATATTTAACGAAATTAATGAAAAAAAGGAAATATGTATACCAATTGGTTATGATTCAATTAATAAAGTTTTTATAGTATGGAATCCAGACCTGTTTTTGAAAAGAATTTTAAATAATAAAAAGATATCTATTTACTCAAGATTTTCTGATCAAACTAATTTGATAGAAAATTTTAAGGAATTTGACTTAACAAATGATGAAAAGGTTTTTGTTGTTAATTCTAATTTTTTACCTATTTTTTTAAAAAATATCAAAACTTATTTTAAAATAAATAATAATATTTCTGAAACCTTAAGCAAACAATCTAATACTTCTCTGTTACCTAATTCTCAAAAAGTACTATTTAAGTACTTAAGTGACGTAGACGACCTTCTAAAATCAAATAAAGTGTTGGAAGCAGTTTCCGAAACATTCGAAAAACATAAAGACAATAAAGATTTTAAAAATTTTGAGTTTAATGACTGGTTTGATTTAATCATTGCATATAAAAATCATAAATTTTGAAATTTAAAAAAAATGAGATTATTACTTTTTTAAAAGCGCGTTAAGTAGTTTAGAGTTGACTTTTGTTTCATCTACTTTTTCTATTCCATCTAAATTACAGTCAAACTTAATATTAGAAATTTGAGTTGGGATATTTTCTTTTTCAATATTTGGAATATCATTTGAGTTATAAAATTCTTTTGTACTTATAGCTAAAGAATAGTCGAAAAAAACATCGTACATCCTTTCTAAATCCCTTCCTAAAGTATTAGAAATGATTAAATTTATTTTATAAATAAGGTCTTGGTCTTTTGTATTTGATTTAATCCTAATAAAAAGATCATTAATGCTTTTACCCATGTTTGTTTCTATTGAATATAAGGAGCCTACAAAAACAGAAAAACCATTTGTTCTACTTAGTTGTACTTGATTAAACCTGTGTGTCCTCTCGTTTTTAGAAGTGCTTTTAATTTCAACTTTATCTTTCCCATCATTAAAGTCGTATCTGTCGTTTTTTGAAGCATGCCAACTTTTAATTACATAATCTATATCTCCAGATTGTTCAATAAATAATAATTCTGACCATAAACCTTGAATAGTATTTTTAGGTGGTTTTTTAAAATGTTTGAATAAATTAATCAATTTATCAATCTCAATCTTAACTTTAGATATTGTAGGATTGTTTCCAAGATTTTGAACTAGTAGGGCTATAGAGTTTAGAAAATAATCAATCATATCCTCAGATTCAGATTTTAAAATTACTGTTGAATATATTCCTTTTACTTTTTCTTGCGGTTTGCAAATTAACTCACAATTTTGATTAAAACTAACTCTGATCATATCTAGGTTTACATCAAGAAAGTTTTTGTATGGTTGAGTTGTCTTTATAAAAAAAACTGGTTGACCTTTTTCTGTAACACCTATTCTGTGTTCAAGGTTCTCTGAAATTGAGTCAACATAAAACGAATCCTTTGAGGAGGAGAAGTTTTTTTTTAATGATATAAATTTATCTAACAAGTTCATTATGTTATTATAGTTGGTGTTGTACTTATATATGTGTACGATAGATTTTTGGGATAATAAAAAGCCAATCCATAAACCTTTTTACCATGACCGAGTTTGTATTTGTTTGTAATTTTTATTCTATGGATTTGAATACAGAAAAACTCTTCAACTTTCACTTCTCTATCACCTGGATAAATCGATCCGCCTGTGTCATTTGGTCCTGTGAAAAGATTGTTGATTTCATTTTTAGACCCTTTTAATAATCCTCGCTCTTTTCCGTTTGTTTCACCAAAAGCCATATCAAATAAATAGGCTGATTTTATTTTGCCGGTTGCTGAAAGGTGGTTTAAATACTGGATAGTTGAACTTTTTCTAATTACATCGGGAACAGTGTCAACTTTAAAGTTTGATATAAACTTTATTACTTCATCTATATTTAATTCTGCAAAATTGTGGTTTCTGCCCTTGGTCGAATAATCCTCAAATAAAGAAAATTTTTGTTTAGGCAGAAAATCATTTTCAACGTATTTAATATTTTCTTCTACATAGCTAATTGAGCTGATTTTTTTTAATTGTTTCCAGCCTATCATCTTAGTTCTAATAATGCTTTCGCTTAAAATGTTGTTTCTGGTCGGGTTAAGTTTGTGTGTAAGAGCTATACTTGTCCTTACTTGCTCGAGACTAGATTCTTTTAAGTTTTGTCTTAGAGTTTCTTCGTGATGAACATATTCAACAAACTCTTCTATAGACTGATTTGGGAGATAAACCCTACAGTTTTCAAGATAATTCTTCTTATATCCAAAAAATCGGCAGCGTTGCTGCATTGTATCAGCATTGTTCTTTCCTTTTGGATGTCTTGGCATATAGGTTACTGTAAGTCCTTCAACAGTAAAACCTCTGTTTAAAAGATCTGCTCCAACTAAAATATTAGAATATGAAGTTTTTTTCCAATCTATTGGGGTTTCTTTTCCAATAACTTTATAAAGATCTGTTAGTTCTATTACTTCTTGTATTTCATTCAAAACCTCATCAAATGGGGGTGGTTTTTTTAGTTTTTTTATTGCCTCATTATAGTTTGTTTTAAGTCTCGATATTAGTTCAGTTTTTGTAATTTCTGTGTCAGGTAAATCTAGTTTTTGATTCATCATTAGCAGAATATTACTGATCCAATTATAAAATTTATTACTAACATCAATTTCTCTGTCTGCATGAACCATCATTGACAATAGATCTTCTTTCTCTTGAATATTAATATTAATGGCTACACTAATCAAAAATACGTGAAGGGCGTCAATTAAGGAATCAGGACATTCACTAAGGTCATTATCTTTATGGTGATAAACCTCTTCATTAGGAATGGTTATAATTAGCTCTGGTTTGTTGTTTTTATCAATATTATCAATAAAAAAAGCTTTACCTCCTGTGTAGGATTTTCCAGGGGTTAATACAACATGAAATTTTGGTGACAATAAATCCATCATGCTAATTAAAACAGGACCTTGTGGGGTTGCGGTATATTGAACATAAGAGTGACTAGGAAAACTTGATTTAAGTTTTAAAATACTTGAATATGTTGAACTGGTTTGATCTTCTTCCCAATCTTCACTGTTACTGTTTTTTCTTGCAAATGTATTAAGGCTAGCTTGGTCCGCTTCATCGTCAATAATTAAAACCCTTCTATCTTTCATTATGTCGGAAAATTCATAACTAGCAAAAACGTTCAAAAGAGAGTTTATACGTTTTGTAGATTTTAATATGGGGATTAACACTACTCTTCTTCTTCTAGGATTAAGCCAACTTAAAATTCTAGCAGAATCTTTTTGTTCTGGATTTTTAAAAATTTTATAAAAATTACTGTTTTCCCTTGATTTTAAATTAAGGTCTTCGTAAAGCCTGTCTCCAGTTTGGTCAAGCAGGTTATTTGCTGTTCCCGCTAAAAAAATAACAATATCATAACCGTTATCAACCGCAAGTGTAGTAAGTGCTGTAAAAGACATTGTTTTTCCGCTTTGTACATATCCAAAAGCAAGACCTGTATTTCCTCTGGAACTTAAACAGTGAGAAAGTATTTTTGCAGACTCTTGTTTTAGAGTTTCTTTTTCATCATCATCTAATTTCTCCAGTCGACTTAAAAAGTCTAAAGTTCTTTCTCGTGTTTCAATTTTGTTAGCCGAATTGTCTTTAAATTTAATTTGTTCCATACATTTAGACTTTTCCGTATAGCATGTCAAATATTAGACGAACATTTCCTGCTTCTCTGGTTCCTTTGTTGGGAGACTCTAATTCTGCAAATGCAAGCGCCTTAATAATCGAAACTATAGTGTTTTCAAATTTTTCTTTAGTTTTATCCTGTATTCCTGAGAAGTTAAACACTTCGTGAGCAAGATTAATTATTATATCATACTTGTTTTTTTTATCGTCAACCTTAGTACAACTGTAAAGAGGGGCGTGACTAGAATCAACCATCTTAACTTTATATTGATATGTAGTTTGAAATATGTTAATAGATTCATAATCTTCAGACTCTGCTATCGTTTTCTTTTGTTTTAGTATTGATTCGTCTTTTAATTTCTCTTCCTCTGGGATTTTTATTATTTCTGGTGTTTGTTTTTTTTCTTTTTTTAGGCGATTGATTAGTTTTTTTGCACTTGTTTTAATGTCTGTTTTAGATTTTGGCTTTGTGTAATTTTGCCCCTGTTCTAAAAGATTAAACCCATTTATTAAAAGTTCTTGCTTTATTCCTTTCATCAAAACTTCTAATTCCATTTGTTCTGTAAAAGTTCCTTTATTAAAACTTACGCGAAACCCTTCTAATTCAAGTTCTCCAAAAAGTCTTTTATCAAGTGGTGAACCAGGCTGACCACTAAGGATAGAAGGTCTATATTTTTCATCGTGAGATCCTACAATAACCCTTCCTCTTCTAAAAAGAGATATACCATTGTCTACTGAGGTACTCATTGTCTCTAAAAGCCCTATAAAGCCTTTTGCAGAAAATCCTCCCATTTTAAAATCTATCCCTTTTTTCCACAAAATATTTTGATTGTTTAGATCTTTATAAAAAGGAGCTTTTAAAACATTTAAGGTTTGGTATTCTAAGAGTTCTCCGTTAAAGTAAAGTTTAAGTTCACCTGAGGTTATAAACTTTCTATAAATACTTGTAAGGTGTTTTTTAATTTTACCGTACTGTTGTGATTTAGGAGAATTAGCTGAAAGACCTTTTAGTAAAATGTGAGTGTAATGTTTTTCTTTTCTAACACTTTTTTTTATCACATTTAAAACCTCCTTTTTTTCAGCCATTACCTTTTTTAGATCAAAAACTGTAGTCCTTTCCTCTGTCTCACCAACTGCTTTTGTTACAACAGACCATATGTCTGAAAGCCATATTGAAGCTGTTTTCATTCCCATTCCATGTTCGTGTAGACCTGTGTTGTCAATAGGTATATTTGCTGGCTCAAAGGCCCTCCAGTAATTATTTAAACCGATTCCCCCAGCGTTATCTTCAATAGAAATTGAATCTGACTCTTTATTTATTTTGATTTTTACCTTGAGAACATATTTACTATTAATTCTTCTTAATTGTTCTTTATTGTTTATATGACTTTGAAGTGAATTATCAACATATTCGGCAAGCGCATACCAAATTTTGTTTGGTAACTTTCTAAATGCACCATAAACATCAGGTTGAATTTTAATTGATACTGTTTCATTTTTATTGACCATAAATTATTTTTTTAACAACCAATCTTATTATTTCTTTTAATAGTTTAATTTCACTTAACTCTAAATAAATTTTCACCAATTAGTTTAACTAATTCTACATTAACTGCATTCCCAAACGCTTTGTATCCTCCGTTTGCAATAAACTTATTATTGTAAATATCTGGTAAAAATTTTAAACTCATTGATTGTAGTTTTGAAATTTCTATTAAAGACAATTTTCTTTTTATTTTTGGGATGTATACATTTTGAGTTCTAATTGTAGTCAATGCTGGACTCCAATTATTTAGTTTTATTCTTACACCAGATGGTCTAAACTGTATTATTTTATCTTCAAAAGACATTGAACCATCAGAACAATTCCATTCAAATTTTTGATCAGAAAATTCGAAACTTTTGAGTTCAGGATTATTCTTTAAAAATTTATCAATATAATTCTTGTTCTCTAAATAAAACTCTCTATTTTTTTTTATAAAATTAATTTTCCATTTAGGAAATTGATTCATTTTATTTTTTGAATACCTTGGAATAAATTTATCTAGAGCTTTTGCCTTAGTTTTTGCAATAATTTTTTCTCCATACGCACCTTTTTTTCCATTTAACTCAATTAATGTGGACGAAAATGGTGTCTTTTTTTGGAATGGGTAGTTCGCACCCCATTCATGAGACCAAATTGGGAAACCTGGAAGTTTTTTATTTTTTGGAAACGATTCTATAAATTTTTTCCAAGTTTTTAAAACCAGCTTTTTGTAATTATCCAGGTACAAATTTTCGCCATCAAGTGGTTTCTTTTCATTGTCGATTATATCCTCAATAGTGGATGTATATTTTTTATGTTTTTCTGGATATTTAAAATTAATTAAACCTTGTTTTAATTTCAAAGCACCTACTATAAATAGTCTTCTTCTGTGATGTGGTATATTAAATTCATGAGGAGATAGTATTTTTTTATCTATCTCATATCCTCTGGATAATAGCTCAGTCTCTATGACTTTGAATGTTTCTCCATTATTATGTTTTAAAATTGTTTCGACATTTTCAAGAAATATGTATGTTGGTTTATATTTTCTTGAATCTATTATTTCTAAAATTTTAAAGAAATGATTGCCTTTTTTTAAATCTTCAAATCCTTGCATTTTACCTGCCCTTGAAAATGGTTGACATGGAAACCCTCCACAAATAATATCATGCTCAGGAATCGAATCTAAATCAACTTTAAAAATATCTCCTTCAATTGGAGTTTTAGGGAAATTTTTCTTATAAAGGCTTCTAAGATTAAGATTGTATTCTGATGCCCAAACACATTCATGGCCTAATTTACTTAAAGCCTGGTGAAAGCCGCCGAGACCAGCGTATAAATCAATAAATTTTAATGATTTTTTTTTCATTTTACACTCCAATAAATATAATGAAATGAACCAGAAATTTATATTATTTACATTTTATTTTACTTACAAAAAAACTTTTTACACATTCTTTTTCCTCATTTGTTGGAAACTTAATTGACTTTAGATCATTAACAGATGGTAATGATTCAAACCATTCATAAAAATCTTGTCCGAATTTATATTTAATAACAGAATTGTTTTTTAAAACACTATTTGCATAACTGAACTCATAATCGTTTGAACTAACGCTTCCGTTTTTTAAATTCTCAATAAAATTTAGAACAATTAATTGTCCTGAACTAAGTTCATAAAATGACCAATAAAACTTGTGACTGAAAATTGTATCATCACATTCAGACGACATAGTACATCCATAATTTTGATATTTAACAACTTCTAAATCCATTTATTTTATAAGTTCTTCAATATTAATTTTTAAAACAAATGCAATTTTTTCACATTCAAGAATTGTAAGTTTAGTATAAAGTCCTTTATTAATTTTACTCATTATTCTCGGGCTAATATTAGTTTTTTTACATAGTTTTTCAATAGAAATAGTATTAACTGATCTAAATTTTTTAATGTTAATGGCAATATTATTTAAAATATGGATATTCAATAATCTGATTTTCATATTCTAAAAGTATTATATGAATTTGATAATTGAAAGAGATAGTTGTTATGTTAAAAACTTGGTTTTCTATTAGTTGTTATAAACATAAAGATCAGATAAATCTATTTACTTATAAACTATTTTAAAGTTTTTGAAAAAAATGAATGTTTACAAATAAAGACTGGAATAGTTTTTGATTTTTACATACTGTGAGATTAATATTATTATTTCTTTTGTTTCTTTCTATTTCTTGTGATAACGATAATTGTGATTTAAATCATTATCCTAGTGCTCCTTATGGCACTGCTGAT
>CESO01058506.1_pt1 | contig 10946 bp, 7 predicted proteins | sample 356341 | NCBI WGS metagenome assembly CESO01 (sample SAMEA2621812, study PRJEB7988) | marine metagenome | biome: marine biome (ENVO:00000447); feature: deep chlorophyll maximum layer (ENVO:xxxxxxxx); material: "saline water (ENVO:00002010), including plankton (ENVO:xxxxxxxx)" | depth 35 m
GATAATAATAATTGCAAGGGTTGGGCCTAGACCTAGCTGGCTACCAATCTTTATGAAGAGGTAGAGCTCGGCAGTAGGGACAAGGATAAAAAGAAGAAGAAGTTTTCCAAACACAGTGTTGCAAGACAGTAGGCAGAAAGGGTGGCAATGCCACCACAAATGCTATTCGAAAAAAGAACGGTTTCTCTCCGCGAAAGGAGTAGCCGTAGAACAGAAACAACAGTTGGAATAAGAACCTAGCTCTGAGGAGCGGCAGCAGCAGGTTCCTCTTCCCTTAGTTCAATCACCTTGTATTTGGTGGTGTGAATGGAGGCTCTGAGTCTCTCGTTATCGGTTTTTTTTGGATCAAATGTAATCGCAACAACTCCGCTCATGTGGCAGATTTTATCGACGTTTATAACACCCTTGGTCTTGGCAAGAATAGTAGTGAGGTGGTTGCTGCATGACTGACAGGCGAGGCCCTTGACCTTGAAATTAGCTTTGTAACCCACAATTTTGATGCCGTTTTGAGCGACCGCTTTTTCAATATCGGCGACGCTCATCTTGTCGGTATCATACTTAACCATGACGGTACCGGATTTGACAAAGGTTGAACACTGGGTGATGCCAGCCATGGCGCTGAGGGTGATTTCGGTGGTCTCAGCAACGCCTTCCTTTTCGAGTCCATCGACAGCGAGCTTGACCGTGGATCCACAGCAATCGGCGGCGCAGACTCCGGCATCGCACTTGCTGGCGGCACATTTGCTAGGTTGATTTTTGGCAGCGGGAGCATCTTGAACGCTCGCTAAGGACCCGAGAGCGAGGAATAATAGAAGGGCAATAATTTTTTTCATAGGGGGCTTTCTAAAAGAGAAGCGGCACATCTGGGCCTAATTTTTTGTGTTTCTAGATTTCTCCATGAAGGAATCGTTGGAAGTTCATCGGAGTTCGGTTTTTAGGGGTTGCCAGCTGTCTCTTTAGAAACAAGAGCGGGGTTTTCGACCGGAGAATTAGTGGTAAAGTGAGATTCTCCCTCCCCATTTTATTCACTTAGAAAGTCGATAATTCTTTGTTTAGGGCGCCCAATAATGGCCTTCTTCTTCGTGACTAAAATAGGTCTTTGAAGGAGTTGTTTGTGCTTCACGAGAATGCCGACAACCGCCTTTGGATTGCCTACGAAGTCGTCCGGGTTAAGCTCAAGCTTCTTAAATTTGGAATCCTTACGAACGAGGTCTTCTACCGGATCTTCAAGGATATCCACGATTTTTGTAAGGGTGGCTTCGTCGGGTGGTGTTTTAATGTAGAGAATAATTTCATGATCAACCCCTAGGTCCTCGGCGACCGCCAAGGCATTTGTGGAAGATCCTCAATGATTGAAGTGATAGATAGTAACTTTAGGCATGAGCTAGGAGAGGTTAGTAGATTAAGCTAAGAAGGCAACAGCCACTCCCTTAGACTCTAGGATCATCGATTTCTAAGATCCGTTTCAGCTCAGGTGGTATTCTGTTATCCTTGGTTCGGACGAGCATCCGGCATTGTTCCCTAGAGAAGAGTTAAGACTTGAGTAGGGTTCTCGTTTCAAAAGGTGCGGGGTTTCACGTCGGGGAAGCAGACCAGCCGATACTGATCCGGTAGAATTCGCCGATGGCAACCGTAGAATGAATATGAGGTCTTTGGTTTTATCAGTGAGTTTAGTAGTGATTCCAGCTTGCGTTGCCTTGGAAAAAATAGCGGGAGAGAAAAAAGGGGTGTTTCATCAGGCTGAGCGACCCCAAAATGGGATGCTCGTTTTGACCGCCAACAATGGCTTTTTTGATAAGGGTAAAGTTCGGGCGATTGGGAAAGGTATGGTGGAAGGGGCGGAGAAGGCGTTGATCACTTCGTCGTTTCAGGCGCTTGAGTTTATCTCTGGAAAGGATGCGGCGACAGCACGATGGTATCTTTTTGCGGAGGCAAAAACTGAAGCGAGAATTACGATTGAATTTGCCCAAGGGAAAAGCGAAGGAAGCTGGAGCCTAGAAGTGGGTAAGAACCGGAGAGAATTTTTGGTCGGTAAAAAAGACAAGCTGAAGACTTTCCCCGTCTCATTTGGAAAAGGAAAACAGCAAATCTCTTTGATGAGATCTGGGAATGGCATGGGGATAGTTAAGTCGGTCAGATTAAAAGCAGCTGAAATGTCGAAGTTGTCTCTGCTTCGGGCGCGCTGGCGGCCGGCAGCGATCCATACCCGCTATTGGTCGGAGGGATGTCCGGAGCCGGTGATGTGGATTTTTGAAAGTCGCAATTCATCAAGTGGTTCCAGTTATAGTCCGATGACGACAAATTTTGGTTACTTTGGCGCTAGTTTTGGGGCTAATCGACGAGCCGAAGGAGGAGTGAATTTCTCAATGTGGGCGCTTTCCCAAAAGGAGGCGAAAGGAAAATTGCCGGCACTCGAGCAGATGCCTCACCTATTGGCGACCGGAAATCCTGATGCCGAGTTCAGCGGCTTTGGTCATGAGGGTTCAGGTGTAAAAATTCGAAATTGGAGGCCCTATGCGCATCAACCAGAGTCGGTGATTCAAGCCCTGCGAATTGAGAGAAACGGAATTTATCATACTTATTACGGCTACCTTTTTGATGAGGCAGAAAATAAGTGGGTTCTCTATGCCGTGGGGAACAAGGTGCCTCGCAGAAATGCTAAGGCTATTCTTAGGGCTGCATCTTTTTGTGAAGTCCCGGGTCCGCCCCATGTGGAACGCACGGGCGACGTGGAACGAGTTCTTGATCGGAGGGGATGGTTCGTTGATGCTACGGGCCAGATTTTTCCGGTGGATCGGATGACAACTAAAGCCCGATTTCAGAATCACGGAATCGCGATCAGCGAGGATCATTGGTTTCGAATGACAACTGGTGGGGTGGATTTTCGTGAAGTCCCGGCTAAGGTGAAGTCAGATCACCAGCACAAGGGGCTGATATTCCTCAAGCCGGATGTTTTAGAAGGGCTCTATCAATTGCCGGCAGAAATAGGGAAAAGTGATGTGACCGAGATCGACTCTGGATCTGCGACCATTTCCTATCAGCTTAAAGCACCAGGAAGTAGGGCTAAAGGAGCGGTGTGGTATGGTGAAGTGGACGCCATTACTTTTGCTCCGCGATTGTTCCATGGCACTGAGCGTGGAAGAGCGAGTGAAAAACTGTTTGGAAAAGGCAGAGTGTGGGACGCTTCGTCTGATACTCAAGATCTCGTGATGGGTGACAATCGTTTCCGGCTCGAGAATTTGAAACCTGATACGAAGTACTTCTATCGTATTCTCGTTGAGAATCAGGAAGGGAAGTGCTGGGCCGCACAATCAGGATCCTTCAGGGCCAGGTAGATCATGGGAACTTGTCGAAAATTTAAAGATACAGGTGTGGGAATAGGTCTCACCAGGTCTCAAAATAGTATTAGGAAAATCGGGTTGATTTGGCGAATCGGGAAATGCTTGGGTTTCAAGGCAGAAGCCAGTGTGTTTGCGGGAAAGGAAGTTTCCGCTGTAAAATTGCACTCCAGGCTGGTCCGTTTTTACTTCAAGAATCCGGCCACTCTTGGGATCGTGTACAATTGCAGTCGTTCTTAACTTCTCAGAGCCTTCGTCCTGAAGGACCCAGCAGTGGTCGTAGCCATTTCCAATTTTTAGAGGCTCAAAGTTGTTATTGATTCGTTCTCCAATCCGGATGGGCTTAGTGAAGTCCATGGGGGTTCCTTTAACCTCCTCCTTTTCTCCGGTCGGGATCAATCCGGCCGAGGTGGGCAGGAATTGATTCGCGTTTAGTTGTAGCTCGTGATCCAAGATCGTGTTGGTGGGGTTTCCGGAAAGGTTCCAATACGTGTGATTGATGAGGTTGACCGGAGTTGGGGCATCGGCCTTAGCGGTTGCCTCAAAAATGAGTTCATTATCTTCGGTGAGCCAGTAGGTGACTTTAGCAGTGAGATTGCCGGGGTAGCCTTCCTCACCTGCATCTGAGTAGTAGGTAAAGCAGACACCGTTAGCCTTTGGGCGAATGACAGGTTGTCCGTTCCAGAGAACGTGGCTGAACCCTTTTTCACCACCATGAAGGTGGCATGGGATACCGCCTGGATCATTATTTTTGGCTAATTCGTAGTCGGTGCCGTCTATCGAGAACTTTCCTTTTGAAATTCGGTTTCCGTAGCGCCCTACAGTCGCGCCGAGATATTCCGGATTTTCAAGCCAGCCCTCTAAAGAGTCTTTGGCGAGGGTGATGTTGGCGAAATTTCCGCTGTAATCAGGCGTTTTTACCGATGCAACGATGGCACCATATTCACAAAGCCGGACTTCGATTCCGGACGAGTTGGTCAGGGTAAAAAGCCGGGCGGTTTGACCGTCTGTGGTAGTCCCGTAAGGAGAGGTTTCCAAAGCGGAAGATTAGTCGAGGATTTCAACTTCAACACGCCGGTTTTGACGACGGTTGGCTTCGTTGGTGTTGGGAACAGCTGGTTCGCTTTGGCCCATTCCACGATGTTTGAGGCGATCTTTTTTTATTCCCTTCGAGAGTAGGAAGTCATGAAGCGATTGCGCGCGCCGCCGGCTAAGATCTATATTTTGGTCGGCCATCCCAAGATCACAGGTATGGCCCACGATTTCGAATCTGGCATTTGGGAAGATTTTAAGGACCTGCTGAACTTCATTTAAGACACGAGTTTGTTGGTTGGTGACATTAGCGTCTCCTTTGGCGTAGCGAATCGGAGTTATGGAGGTAGTAGTCCGCTTGAGAGATACAAGCTGTTTTTCTAGGACGGAAGCGTTGATTTGTAGTTTTCCGAGTTCCTTGCGAGCCTTCTTTAAATCCTCGCCGCGCTTTAGGAGCTGTGCCTCAAGAGCAGCTTTTTCTTTTTTAAGAGCGCCGATATCTTTGGAGTCCTCTGATTTTTCAACAAGTTTTGCACGAAGCTTGTTCAGTTCATCATTACGCTGGGTGATCTCCATCGTAAGATCAGTTTTTGCTTTTTCGAGGTTCTTATAAGCCGTCTCCAATCTATCGCGGTCAGCCTTGAGGAGGTTAAAGCTTTTTTCGTTCGCACCGAGGCGATCTTGGATCATAGCTTGGCTCTCAACCAGAACTGCGTTCTTATTTTTGAGCGTTTCAACAGCCATCGCGACCTTTTTAGTTTCTGCTAATTCAGCTTCGAGGCGGGTTCGCAATCCCATCGCTTTTACAAGCTCGGCCTTAGCCATATTGGCGGTATTTTCAAGTAGGGCTTTTTCGGCGACGAGACGGTCATTCGTTGTATTGAGCTCTGTAACTGAAGCGATCGCTTTCTCATTTTTTTCGAGCTGGGCGCGCATGGTAAGAATGGTTTGTTGTGCCTCATTGATCTTTTCCTCGAGTTCAAGACTTTTGGCAGTAAGGGTATCGTTGTTTTTTTTGAATTCTTTGTTGCTGGCACTACTGTCAGCAAGTTGCTTTTCGAGGTTGATCTTAGCTTGAACTAAGATTGGAATCTCAAGGCTCCGTTTGACCTCGGCAGCGAGATGAGACTTAAGGTTGGCCAGTTGCTTCTCACGCTCGGTAAGGATTTTTGAGAGGTGGCTTTGTTCCTTTTTGAGTTTAGTCACTGCAATCGCCGCTTTATTATACTGTTGTTCGATTGGGAGGAGTCGTGCGATCTCGGCATCCTGAGTTTTGACTTTCTCTTTTAGAGTGAGGTTTTCTTTTTGCAGTGAGTCAATTCTTGCGATTGCGATCTCGTGGCCTTGCTCAGCTTTTTCGAGCTTTGCCATTGTTGATTTCAACTCACTGAGGAGCTTTGCATGCTCGATTTTAATTCTCTTGAGCTCTTTCGTTACCTGTATTTTCCCTACTGTTTCTTTGTCTAGCTTGCTCTCCAGTTCGTTTACGCGGATGAGACGTGCGCGGGCGACAAGGAGATCCTGCCGCTCCCGATGGAGCTCGTTGCGGAGATTCACCATATCTTGCTTTAAAAGCTCTTGGGTGCGTGGATTGGGTCCGGTAGGTCTTTTCTCCGCTAGTTTAGCAAGCGCTTCCTTAAGCTTCTTTTGGAGGTCGTGGACTTTTTCCGATTGGGCAGGAACCGCCTTCTCTTTGAGGAGTTTGGCATAGTCTTTTTGAAGCTGGGTAAAATCTTGAAGAGTCCGGCCGAAGTCTGCCTCCAGGCTGAGCGCTAGATCGATGAGCCGTTCACGGTCTTTTTGGGCCCCGGTAAGCTCGGTTCCTGGCTCCTGTGCCGAGACAGGGGTAAGGATTTGGAGCGTGAGTGCAGCCAAAAGTGTAAGGATCTTGTTCATAAAATTTGGAAAAAAAGTTTCCTCTTCAACCCGAATCGGGACAAGGGTATTCCAGTCACCGTCGTTTTCATCGTGGAAGCGAGGGAATCGTTACAGTTAAGAATGATTAAGAAATTTGCACTTATTCACATTTTGGGCGTCGTTTTAGCCTTTGGCAAAAATCCCAACATCGTCCTGATTTATGCCGATGATTTAGGTTATACCGACCTCTCCTGTCAGGGTTCGAAATATTATGAGACTCCAAATATCGATCGAATCGGAAGGGAGGGAATGACTTTTACCAATGCTTATGCTGGAGCCGCAAACTGTGCTCCTTCGCGTGCTTGTATGATGACGGGGAAATACACTCCTCGTCATGGCGTGTTCACGGTGGCTAATTCAGACCGGGGAAAAGCCAAAAATCGTAAGCTCATTCCGATCGAAAATAAGCAAATTCTTGATGGGAAATTTGTGACGGTGGCTGAGGCCTTGAAATCGAGGGGCTATCGAACTTGTGTGGCTGGGAAGTGGCATTTGAGCAAAGATCCCACCAAAGATGGGTTTGATGAAAATTTTGGAGGGACCACTTGGGGACATCCTAAGTCATATTTTTCACCCTATAAGAATCCATATCTTAAAGACGGGCCCAAAGGGGAACATCTACCCGAGCGTTTGAGTAGAGATGTCGCAAACTGGATTACCGAGAATTCAAAGTCCCCCTTCTTTGTTTATCTCCCTTTTTATTCGGTCCATACGCCGATTCAGGCCCCCAAGAATCTGGCCGCGAAATATGAAAAGAAGTCGCCAGATGGTTCGCATAAGAACCCAAAATATGCCGCGATGATTGATGCGATGGATCAAGCGGTAGGCCATATTTTAAAAACTCTCGACGAGCAAAATTTGGCAAAGAATACACTTGTGATATTCACTTCGGACAACGGCCCGCACGGGAGTATCTCGCGTGCCGAGCCTTTACGCGGTGTGAAAGGAATGTATTATGAAGGCGGGATCAGGGAGCCGTTTCTGGTGCGCTTCCCCGGGGTGATCGAAGCAGGTGCCAAAAACAAAACTCCGATTTCTCAGATCGATCTTTACCCGACCTTTCTAGATCTGGCCGGGCAGACCGCGCCGGCCGGGCTTGATGGGGTGAGCCTCCTGCCAACCTTTAAGAAAAAGGATTTAAAACCACGTTCACTCTTCTGGCACTTCCCCGGATATCTACAGAGCTATAAAGCGGATCCAGATTCCGCTTCAAAGTTCTTCCGAACGACGCCATGCAGTGTCATTCGGAAGGGAGATTGGAAGTTAATTCAATATTTTGAAGATGGTGCGATCGAACTCTATAATTTGAAGATGGATGCATCAGAGAAGACGAATCTTGTTTTAAAGAATGACGAAAAAAAGCAGGAGTTGTTAAGAGAACTGCAAGATTGGCAGAAGTCGACGGAAGCTCCAATTCCTACAGAAAAAAATCCAGCGTATCGCAAGTGAAAAACTTTTGGAGCACTGGTTATTAACAGAGAATTCTCACCGCGGTTTGAAGTGTCGCTAAAATCCCACGGGGCTTGCTTTCCTGCTTTTCCATAACCGTTTGTTACAGCGCCGTTTTTATTTTTTTGTTGGTTGTGGTTTCGCCCAATTCGCAATTTTTGCGATGCCGGGTTCGCGGTTTTTGGTGCCTTTAATTTTTTGAAGGCGATCGCCGAGCTCGCTGCGCTTCTCAATTGCAAGTGCTTGCATTTTAGAGACGATTTCTGGGTGCTGGGCTGCGATGTTTTTGGATTCCCCAATGTCAGTTTCAAGGTCGTAAAGCTCGAGTCCGCATTTTTGCATGACATACTTTCCGGCATGGCCATCGTTGGCAGGGGTGATTTTGGAATTTCGGAAAGTGTGTGGAAATTGTAGTTTCCATTTACCCATTCGCATTGCTTCAAGGTCGTTGCGCTTATACCAAAAGTAATAGGCTTCCTGCACTGGCTCTGTTTGCTGGCCGGAGATGACGGGCCAGGCGTCTTTCCCATCAATCGGTTTTTCGGGGAGCGGGACATTAAGTATCTTTGCGATGGTTGGAAGAAGGTCGATCGTCATGAGAGGTGTTTTAACAACCGAACTAGCTTTTAATTTGGCGGGCCACTGCATGACACAAGGAACGCGCACTCCGCCTTCCCAGCAGTTTCCTTTGCAGCCACGAAGCGGGCCTACTCCTCCAGCATGATTGCCATAAACCATCCAAGGCCCGTTGTCGCTGGTAAAGACGACAAGTGTGTTTTCGGTGACTCCTGCGTTTTCAAGCGCGGCGAGAACTTGTCCGGTGGACCAATCGATTTCCTGGATCACGTCGCCATACTTTCCTTGCTCTGAGGAACCGCTGTGTTTTGGCGATGTGAAGAGCGGGACATGTGGTTGTGGGTGAGCAAGGTAGAGGAAGAAGGGCTTGTCCTTTTTTTCGTTTATAAAGCGAACAGAGCGCTCGGTGATCCAGGTGGTCATCCATGACTGGTCGCGAACACGTGCAATAATTTCGTTGTCTTCAATAAGCGGAAGGAGGGGATAATTTGGCATAAAGCGAACGGGGCCGCTGGGCCACATATCATTTGAATAAGGATAGCCGAAGTAGTCGTCAAAGCCGTGATTTACGGGGAGGAATTGTTTTTGATAGCCAAGATGCCATTTGCCATACATTGCGGTCCGATAGCCGGCAGATTTACAGATTTCGGCGAGGGTGGTTTCATCGGAGTGAATGCCGGTCGTGCTGCGTTGGGAGAGGGCGCCGGAGATTCCGATACGATTCGGGTAGCAGCCGGTGAGAAGAGCGGTGCGAGAAGCCGAACAGACGGGCTGAGCGACATAGAAGTCGGTAAATTTAACCCCTTTTTTAGCAATTGAGTCGATGTGGGGTGTTTGCCAACCTTTCGCCCCGAAGCAACCGAGGTCGCCGTAACCCATGTCATCACAGAAAATGACGACAATATTAGGCCTTTGCGCTGCTTGAGAGAGGCTGAAAAGAAGGAACCAAAGTGAAATGAAGCGAATCATCTGGAAAGCTCAGCATATCTCTAACGTAATCTCAACCCACAAGCATCCATCATGAAGAGACTTTTAGCCCTCCCTTTCCTAGCGACCTGTTTGTTGGCCCAAGAGCCAAACAAAGACATCAAAGAAGGTCATTCCCACAATGGCCATGCTTTTAACGAGGGTCCGCGGCAAGAAGGGCCTTTGATGGAGTCGACCGGTAACGTTCATCTGGCCATCACCTCAAGCTGGGATAAAGGGCAAGCCTACTTTAATCAAGGATTGGGGCAACTTCATGGATTTTGGTATTACGAGGCAGAGAGATCTTTCCGGGCGATTTTGGCGCATGATCCAAATTGTGCGATGGCTTACTGGGGGCTTTCGCAGGCCAACTATGAAAATGAAAAGCGGGCTAAAGAATTTATTGCTAAGGCGGGCGAGCTTCTCAAAAAAGAGGATTTTAAGATCAGCGAGCATGAACGAGCTTACCTCAATGCGGAGGTCTCCTACCACGATGATAAGAAAGAAAAAGATGCGACAAAACGACGTAAGAATTTTATAAGGGCTTACGAGGACATTATTCTAAAACACCCCGAGGATTTGGAGGCAAAAGCATTGTTGGTTTGTCGGCGTTGGCAGTTCAACCGGAAAGGTATTCCGATCACCAGTCACGTCGGAATGGATGCGATCCTCCAACAGATTTTCGCAAAGAATCAGAACCATCCGGCCCATCACTATGCGATTCACCTTTGGGATTATCGGAATCATGAGCAGGCGCTTGATTCAGCGGCGCGGCTAGGGCAGACAGCTCCAGGCATCGCGCACATGTGGCATATGCCTGGTCACATTTATTCTAAGTCCAAACGCTATCAGGATGCCGTTTGGCAACAGCAGGCTTCGGCGCGGGTTGATCACAAGCACATGATGAAGTGGTTCCTTTTACCGGATCAAATTCATAACTATGCGCATAATAACGAATGGCTTTCTCGGAACTTTTCTCACCTAGGAATGGTGAGAGCTAGTATCGATATGGCGAAATCTCTCTTGGGGAATCCAAGGCATCCCAAGCTAAATAATCCGGGGCGTGGATCTGCTCGTTACGGAAGGCGTGCTTTAATTGATTATCTGGAGAAAGCCGAGCTTTGGCAGGAAGCACTTGAGACCGCGAATTCACCGTGGCTCGAAGTTTTGTCAAAGCCCGAAGACGACCTTTCTCGACTTCGTTTGATTGGCGTTGCTCAGGCAAATCTTGGTCAACAGGTTGAACTGAGAAAAGCGATCGAAGGAATCGAGACTTACTTGACGAAATTCAAGGAGGATCAAGAACAGGCAAAAAAAGCCGCTAAGGAAAAAGCTGAAAAGGAGAAGAAGAAAGAAAAAGAAGTCAAAGCAGCTGAAAAAAAGGCCCACGATCAATTTCAAAAAAATATCAAGAAGTTTGAAAATGTCGTTGTTGAGCTAAAGGGCTACCTTGCGGCGATGAACGGGGATTTTAAAAATGCAAAAGAGGCACTCTCAAAGAGGCCTTCACAGCAGTCCCCAGTTCTTCGACATTTGTCTTACGGTGATCATGAGAAGGCGGCTGAACTTTCAAAAGCACAGATCGAAAAAAAGGACAAGCAGACCATTGTTTTAGCCAAGGCAATTCATGCGCTTTATCACGCAAAGAAAGATGACGCGGCATGGAAG